>Ga0206679_10000384_pt1 | contig 36556 bp, 36 predicted proteins | sample M110012015metaG_FD_155464 | JGI IMG/M metagenome (GOLD analysis project Ga0206679, IMG submission 155464) | Ammonia-oxidizing marine archaeal communities from Monterey Bay, California, United States - M1 100m 12015 | ecosystem: Environmental > Aquatic > Marine > Intertidal zone | place: USA... | reverse complement strand
CCGGCACCGTCGTCGTAACCGGCACCGTCGTCGTAACCGGCACCGTCGTCGTAACCGGCACCGTCGTCGTAACCGTTTCGACTTTGGACGAAAGACTGCTTGTCGTAAATGTGGACTGGTCGGTGCCACCACCGCAAGCACCGAATACCAATGCAAAAGCAATGAAGGACAGCCGCTTCACCCCAAGAGTTTTCCAGAAGCCAGAGGTAAGTGCTAACAAAATGCAGATAGTCCTAGGAAGACCGGTCACCCACCGTCTGGAACGCTCTAAGCAGCTGAGGTGACACCCTCCGCATCAGGCTCGTCAGGAGTCGCTGCATTGGTTCCTCCGCCGACCAGCAGGTCAAACCCCTCGTCGTGGCCGCCATCTCGCTCACCCTCCTCAAAATCCACTACGAGGGCGGCCGTAGCCGACATAAGCGCCTCTTGGGCCTCCTGGACCTGACGATTGGCCTGTTCGCACAGAACGTCGAGCCGGCTCCGGGCCTCCACCAGAACCTGAAATGCATGCCACGCCGCACCGGTTTCACGGTCCAACGGGCCATCACCCGATGACGCGCTGGTCGTCCCGGTAAAACCCATCGTCCGATCGTCAGCCGCGAGGTTATCCACCAACCGGTCGTTGGATGCCCTGTGATAATCACACTCGGCCAAACGCTCCTCCTCACTTGCCAGGACGCGGTCACGTTCGAGCCGACTCGCCTTCTGACGCGCTATGGCATAACACCGAGCGCATTCGAGCACCTCAGCGTCAGACGTCTGGGCGAGATCGGGTATCAGATCGGGAGATTTGGGGGTACGGGGCATGATTTCCTCTGCTGGTTCGTGTACTGGTCCGAGGTTCGCGCGCGCGGACCACCGCGCGCGCGGACCCTCCAGATCTAATCTCCAGTTGTGACAGCCAGTCCCACTGCCGCCGAACGTCAGGCCCTCGCCACCGGTTGGGACCCCGATCCCGCACGTTCCATGTCACTCTCAGCCAGCGCCTACACCGATCCCCGGTGGTTCGACGTCGAGATCGAGGCCGTCTTCTCCCGAACCTGGCAGTGGGTGTGCCACGTCGAGAAGGTCCGCGAACCGGGGAATTACACAACCGCGACCATCGCCGGCCGATCGGTGGTCGTAATCCGTGATGATTCCAGCACCCTCAGGGCGTTCTCCAACGTGTGCATGCACCGGGCCCACGATTTGCTGTCCGGGGAGGGCACCACCCGCAGGATTACCTGTCCTTACCACGCTTGGTCCTACGGCCTAGACGGCGGCCTCCGGACAGCCCCCCATACCGAACACCTCGTCGACTTCGACCCGGCGGCCATCTGCCTCGACGCCGTGGCCGTCGAACAGTTCGGCGGCTTCGTGTACGTGAACCTGGATCCGACCACCGCCCCGCTGGCCGACCAGGCCAGCGACCTGGCCACCGAGATCGCCCACTGGGCTCCCGACCTAGCCGAACTCACCCATGCCCACCGCCTGACCTACGAGATCAACTCGGACTGGAAGAACGTGATCGACAACTTCCTCGAGTGCTACCACTGCCCCGTCGCCCACCGGGACTTCTGCACGCTGGTCAACATGGAAACCTACGAGGTGACCACTCACGGAATCTGGTCAAGCCACATGGCCGAAGCCGGTCGGTCATCCAACACCGCCTACTCCGTAGACGGCGCCACTGTCACCGACCACGCCGTGTGGTGGCTGTGGCCCAACACCTGCCTGATGCGCTACCCAGGGCGGGGCAACTTCATCGTCATGCACGTCGTGCCCGACGGTCCGGGACGCACCCGTGAGACCTACGACTTCTTCTTCGAGACCGCCGAGGTGACCGAAGCCGAGGTAGAAGCCATCACCTACGTCGACGAGGTACTCCAAGCCGAGGACATCGCCCTGGTGGAGAGCGTGCAACGTGGAATGGCCTCACCAGCGTTCACCCATGGCCGCATCGTCCACGACCCGGCCAGCTCCGGGAAGTCCGAACATGCGGTCCACCACTTCCACGGACTACTGCTTGAAGCCTACGGAGCCAACGGACCGACAGTTCACGACAAGACCACGACCTGAATCAACCAGCTGCGACCTCGCACTTCTGAAGAAGGGCGTCGAAGACGACATCTCCACCGCTGAGAAGGATGGAGTAGTAGCCCAGTTGCGCATTTCCTGAACCAAAGCTCCGGGCATGGACGGTGTAGGCACCGGTCTCGCAGAGTTGGACCGAGACAAACGAATCCGTTCCAAGATGGTCGTCGTTGAGAGCGATGAGACCCCCGAGCGGCCCGAACACCTCGAGGTAGGCGTCGAAATGTGCTGACGTCATCTGAACCTGGACCGAGGTCCCCGCCTGACCGAAGAAGATCCACTCGTCAGAAACCCCGGGATGCTTGAAGTCCCGGACCTGCTGGTTCGGATACAGGTTGTTGATCCGATCATCGAACGGGGGAAGCGTGGTCGACGTGGTAGGCGGTGAAGGCAAGTGATCAAGGGTCAGCCCCCGGTCGATGAGTTCCCGAACGTGACGATCAAAAGTCGATGGACCATACGTCCAGTCGGCCTGCATACCGAGGACGATCTGCAGCACCTGCACCCGTTCGCCGACCTCCCACAGCTCGTAGGTCTCGAGAAGGACTGCTTCTTCATCAATCGGATCGACCGGTTCTTCCGTGTCAGGATCTACAGGAAGCATCGGCTCCAATGTCGTAGTAGTCGCCGGGGTCACCAACGAGGTGGTGGCCCGGGCAGGTTCGACCGTTGTGGTCGAAGACACAACAACCGATGTGCTGGGTAGAGAAGTAGTCTCCACCGTCGCCACCACCGTCGTCGCCACCGTCGTCGCCACCGTCGTCGCCACCGTCGTGGAAGCCGGGGTTGTCGTCGAGGCCATCGTGGTCGGAACCACGACCACCTCGGACCCACCACCAAAGGCACCAGCCAGCGTGGCGATAACGATTCCCACCAACAACACCGACCCAGTCACGAAGACCCTGGTTCGGGTCTTGTGCTGTTCGCGGTCCCGCTGTGCGCGGTCCTCCGCCTCCTGGAGTTGACTAGCGACCTTCTCTCGGTCGGCCTCGGCGGCCTCCAGTTGCTCGATCACCCGCTTCCGCTCGACGCGGGCCGCCTCCTGTTCCCTCTCGATTTGTTCAGCGGCCTTGCCAGTCGTCTCCCGATCCCGCTCTTCAGCTGCCTTTTCGGACGCCTCCAACTCCTCCTTCAGACGCGTGATCTCCTCGCGACTCTCGCGGAGCTTCATGTGGAGGTAGTTGTTCTTAGGCATCAGGAGGTTGTTGATCGAAACGCTCGTCGGTACTGAAGGAGGACTCGATCGGTCACGTCAACTCGCCGGCCCACTGGACGTCGACCGTAACTGCGACGTCGATCGGTCCAGTCATTCTGTCGTCCTGTCGAACCATTGCAACCACCCGGACATTGTCCACCATGACACCCCCGCCATCGTGTTCTACCGGACAAAACCCCCCAACGGCAGTCCATTAGATGGGAATCGAAACTCATCCGACCACCACCTGGACGATCGGCGACACGGGCCCACGACCCACAACGTTTTCCATGGTCACCCGGACCTCATATTCCACTCCGGACACGAGTCCACCTATCCGCGCCGTGGTCGTCAATGGTCCGGCAGTGAACGACTGCCACTCGACGCTGCCCACCTGTCGGAGGTCCAAGTGGACCGCAGTGATAGGTGACCCTCCATCTCCTGGCCGATTCCAGGTGAACACCAGGCGTTCGTGCTCTTCGAACACCACCAAGCCATCGGCCATACCAGGTAAGCCAGCCGGTACGACGTGAACTGATCTGGTCTGGCTGATACCCAACTCCGTCACCGCGGAGACGCGAAACCAGTGGAGCACTCCGTTTCGAAGTCCGTCGATGACCACCGAGGTTGCCGCTCCAATCTCGACGACCACATCGTTCCAACTCGAACCATCGTCGACGGAGTACTCAATCCGGTAGGAGCTGACTCCTGAACCACCGTCGTAGGAGGGCGACGTCCAGGTCAGGGTTGCCGAACCATCACCCCGTTCAGCATGGAGATCGGTGGGGGGAGTCGGGCGGCCGGGTGTGACGCTGATGGCGTTGCTGACCGGGCCTTGACCAACAACCGTCACCGCGGCGACTCGAAGACTCTCCAGGGCGCCGTTTACCAGCCCCTCGACCGACACCGTCGGAAGCGCCGAAGTCCCGTCGTCCACCAGTTCCCAACCAGTGTCAACTAGCCGTTCCACCACGTAGTCCACGATGGGCGAACCACCGTCATCCATGGGAGCCATCCACGACAGGTCAATCCGGCCGTCTCCCGCCACCCCGACAAGGCCAGTTGGTCGATCTGGTTGACCAACCACCACGGTCACCTCAGCCGACGCCGGCCCGGCTCCCCGCTCGTTCACAGCCATGACCCGGAAACGGAGCATGGTCTCGTTGACCAGACCGGTCACCGTCAGAGCAGTACCCACCAATGCTCCATGTTCCACGGTCGTCCAGTTAGCGCCGTCGACCGAGTACTGCACCACGTGGTCGACGACCGGGTCATCGGTGGCCGAATACGCCGACTCCCACTGGAGGATCGCCGCGGAGTCCCCTCCCCGTCCGGTCAAACCGGTCGGAGCCGACGGCGGACCGACCGGGACAACGGTGATCGACATCGGGCTGAGGCTTCGCCCCACCGCATCAACTGCAGTGACATGGAATGTGTAGGACAGGCCGTTGACAAGATCCTCGACCACATGAGTTGGTGACGACAGCCCCTCGACAGTACGCCAAGGGTCGCCGACCCTCGTTTCGATCCAGTCGGCATGAGAGCTGATACGGGTGGCGACGTTCGGATACGTCTGGTCAGCACAACCGCCTGAGAGTCCGTAGGAGGTCACTCCGACCAGCCTGGTCATACCCAACGCCGCGGTAACCGGACCACCACTATCCCCCGAACACGCCCCATCGCCACCGGGCGACCCGACGCACAATTCCAATACCGGATCGAACCCGCGCCAGCTCCCGCAATAGTCGTCTGCAGGCCCACCGAGCGTCCGGCCCTGGACTGATCGGAGCACCGACTGGTACTGCTCACCGTCTGCCGACACTGCTCCCCAGCCAGCCACCTCCAAAGCCGTCCCTGCAACAGGCAAACCACCATCGACCTGCCATGGAATCGGAATACCAGATGCGTCGGAGGCCAACTCCACAAGACCGATGTCGTGCAGGATCCGATCCGCGTCATACCCCTCGTGTATGTGGAGTGCGTTAGCAGCGATCCGATCGGCTGATGACACCTCGTTCAGGTCCACCATGCCGGCCACCTGGACGTCGTCCACAGACTTGTCGATCAGGCAGTGAGCGGCAGTGACCACCCACCGGGGCGCCACGAGTGTCCCGCCGCAGTAATGCGCCTGGAATGGATCCGGATGGGCACTGGAAAGAAGCGCAACCGCGTGGGACGTCGAGCCCGAAGCGACCGTAGACCCACCGACGATCATCGGGAACCTGAGGCCGGGCCGTCGATAGTGAGCTCGATCCGGCCCTATCCGAGCAAGTACAGAAGGTGGCCGCCCGCTGGCTATGGCTTCTCGCCGGACCTCCGACTGGACCGCCATAGCACCACGAATGACCGCTGTGTCCCTCAGCACTCGAGATTCGTCGAAGTAAACGACGCTGTATGAGGCCCTAGAGACGCCCTCTGGCTCCTCCCAGGCCAGCGTGACCCGACGGTTTCCTACGATGGCCTCCAGGCCACCCGATACCAGCACCTGGACCGTGGCGATTGGCGCACTAGTAAGCATTGACGTCCAGAGCCCGCCCCCCATGTCATTGACAGCCCTGATCCGGACCTGCCGAGCCACGCCGTTCTCGAGACCATCCACGACGGTCGTCCGCGTCGTTCCCGAAACCTCCACCACTGTCCAGTCGGTCAACACACCTTCGGACGGCACGGAACGATGAGCGATCTCAAAGGACCTGATCACCGAACCGCCACTGGGTGGCACGGCCCACCGGACTTGGATCGAACCGTCTCCGGCTGTCACAGCCGGGCTGCCCGGTCGACCCGGAGGAAGAACATCTCCATCGGCCAGAGCCCACTCGCCGGTCGCCTCTATTGCCAGGACACGACCACCTGCTGGCAGCCGAAGGCGGCTGACCACCGAACCCTCCTCGGCCACCAAGACATCAGATGTGACCAGCGCCGGACCCATGGACGCAATCTGGATCGACCCTCCACCAATATGTCGGTACCTCGGTGTAACCCCACCCAAGGTGGAGGGAACCAGAAACACAGCATCCCCTGATCCGAGAACAGGTATCGAAAGGTCGAGGCTGGGGCTGGCCACCACCGACTCGAAAGCCACTGACCACTCTCCGTCGGCCAGCACCGCTACCGACGCGACGGTCGCTGGCGCCCCGATAAGCACCTGACCGTCGACCACACCGTCACGATCAACCAGAACCTCGACCTCCCCACCAGATACATCAAGTCCCGCTACCCGGAACGTGCCGGTTCCAGCGTGTTTGTAGACCACTATCCGATGGTCCACAGGAGGCGGCTCGTCGAGCATCAGCGTGGCAGGACCGGAGCCGGTCAACCGGACCGAGGCGGTCGAGCGGGGTGGAGCGATCTCGTTGACGAACCGGCGGACCGCTGTCGTCCCGTTCGCTCCAGCATCCAGACCCGCGAAAAAGGTCAAAACGGTCGCTCCGAATGCCTGAGTCTGCTCCCGGCTAATGCAGTAATGACTGGCGACCCGGTCAAGCGTTGCCAGCGCGGCACCGGACCAGACGGTGGCGAACCGGTGCGGCCCGAAAGGGTCCAACTGGTTCGCGTACCCGAGATCGCACTCGGTGTCGGTCGCTTCGGGGCCAATCCGTCCGGTGATGGACAGGATGAAGTCCACCACCGCCACCCCGGCACGTTGGAGTTCCTCCACCGAGTCGTACCCGAGGTGGTCGGTAGCCCACTGCAGGTCGACCAAGTCGGTATCCACATACCCAGTGCCCACCACATCAGCCGCGGCCCTATCTATGCCCGCTCCGAGTACCAACACCCCTGCTACGAGCACAACTCCGGCGGCATGGTGAAGGAACCGTCGATGCACCGGACCTCCTGTCCACTTGTCCCCGGAGACCCCGACCCTAGGCTCCCAACCATGCAAGAGGCCTCCGTTCCCCCCGCGCGTCAAGCCGATCTGGACTTCGCTGTGGCCATCGCCCGCGAGGCGGGATCACTTACCCTTGAATTGTTCCGTCAACCCGATGTATCGATCGAGGACAAGGAGGACGGCTCACCTGTCACGGCAGCCGATCGGGGCGCCGAGCGCCTCCTCCGGAAACGAATCGGTACCGCTCATCCCGACGACGCCGTGGTAGGTGAGGAGGAAGCCGACACCGGAGGGACATCGGGCCGAACCTGGATTCTGGACCCCATCGACGGCACCCAGTCGTTCGTCCACGGCGTACCCCTGTACGCCAACCTGGTCGCCCTCGAAGATGAGTTCGGCCCGGCCATCGGCGTAATCAACATCCCTGCCCTCGACGAGTGTGTCTGGGCGGGCCGTGGGCTGGGTTGCTTCGCCAACGGTGAGCCAACCCAGGTCGCGGATCGTTCCGACCTCCGAGGGGCGTGCATCGTGACCAGTGGCGTTGACTACTGGCCCTCGGCAGCCACTCTCGACGAGTTCGTGGGCCGTGGTGCTGTGATCCGAACCTGGGGCGACGCCTACGGCTACGTGTTGGTGGCCACTGGGCGGGCCGACGCCATGGTGGATCCGATCGTCAACCGGTGGGACGTCGCTCCGATGCTGACCATCTTCCAGGAGGCTGGCGGCGTATTCACCGACCTTTCAGGGGCCGTTACCGCCGAAGGTGGAGACGCCCTGGCCACCAACCCGGCCCTGGCCGGCCAGATCCTCGACCTGGTGGGTCGCTGACCCCCAGAAAATACTTCAGGAGAGCCCCCGCTCCCCCTCGAAAACTGACGCCTGAAGGCCCCGTTCCGCCAACTTGGACAGAAAGGGCACCGGCTCCACCATTTCGGCTAGGCCCGCCATCCCCGCTACCCGGTATCGGCCGGCCAACAGCCATTCCACCGTCGTAGCCGCCACTATCGCGGCGGCCATCGCGGGTCGCCCGGTCGCCCCCAGCACAGCGACGTCGCTGGCCGTGTCTCGTCGACCCCGAACCTCGACCCGAATGGCCCCTGTACCACCCTCCACGTGGGGCGGTGACAACATCGGTAGGGGGGCCGTCAACCGATCCCGACGGGTGGCGGCCACTCGGGCGGTAATCCGACCAATGGTCGGCAGGGCATGGTGCAACAGCACTGGATCGGGAAGCGCTGCCCGGTAGCAGTCCCTCGGTCCTACCGGATCCGGAAACCACACCAGTTCTCTACCCGACCCGCCAGTTCGGCGAACCCAGTCGCCAACGCCTGTGCTGTCAGCCACCCTCCAGTCGTAGGACATCCGGCTAAGCGCCCGATGATGGACCAGAGCACAAGCTGGACCACCGGTCCCCGCCTTGGCCACGTGAACCTCATCGACCTCATCGAACCACGAGGCTCCGTGGGCGGCGAGCAAACACGACAGACCAGGTCCGAAACCGGCCCCTACGGCGATCGGCACCCCGGAACGCGCAGCATCTCCGGACCGGCGAAGAACGGCAACCGTCTCAGCCAGGCCGTCGCCTACCAATACGGCTGGACGTCGGGCCTCAATAGTCTCCAACACAGCTTCGAGTTGAGTACCACGCGGAGTAGCCACCACTACGGCATCAACCTCTAGGGACCTAGTGAAGGGTGCATGTTCGACCCGACAGCGATCACCCAGGGCACGTGACGCACGAGCCAGACGCTCAGGAGAGGTGTCGCGTAGAACGACCTCATCCGCGACGTCCAAAGTGATGATCTGTCGGGCCACCCTCGCTCCGACGGCACCGGCGCCCAGGATGGCAACCGTGCTCAACGGAGCCCCGGGCCAGCTAGGGGCCGCCATCCACCGGATCGGCGCGCGATTCCATCAACTCCGTTGATGCGGAGGGCGGCAGCCACGGCGGCAGCCACGCTCACCGCGGCGAGGGCTCGTCGGATGACCTGCATGGACGTGGGGCTAGCTGGAATCGAACCAGCGACCTCACCCTTATCAGGGGTGCGCTCTAACCGACTGAGCTATAGCCCCGCAGACCCCGAAACGGTATCGGCGCCGACGAAGGCGTTACTACTCTCTGGTGCCGGACTCCGGTGGTTGGCCGACCGTGCCTCCCGGAGCTTCGAGGAGAACGTCACCCCGGCGTAGTCGACGCTGCCGGACCGCCGTCTCCTCCTCGACCATCGTGAAGCGGATTCCCCCAGTCAGGTCACTGATCAGGTTGAACAAAACCACCAACACCACGGTCACTCCGATACCGCCAACCACCAAGACGAGACCACCCAACACGAAAATGCGGAAGATCTGGGCGGAATCAAAGGTGAAGGTCTCCAGAGCGAAGAGTTCCTCGATGAATGACTCAACCTTAGAGATGGTCCCCGCCTCCTCGGCCGCACTCCACAACATGCGGGTAGCTATGACGAGGAGGCCCCAGACACAAAGGTAAAACACCAGGCACACCTTCAACACCGACCAGGGCTCGATGTGTCGAACCAGCCGTCGGACGCGTCGAACCCGATATCCACCCATCGGTGCAACGGGAGCCGGAGCGGATGCGCCCAGTCGCTCGGCGTTCGGGGCCGGAGGAGGGGTCGAACGTCCAAATCGTCCCTTCAGCAGGCGTGGACGTTCCCGCCGAAAGATCGGGGAATCGTCGAGATCGTCATCACCAACGTCCCCACTGGACATCCGTGCCAGAAGATCAGCCGACGACTCGAGCGTCGTCGACTCGCTAGCCGACTCAATGCTGACGTCCTCACTCGGCTCCACCTCAGAAGCCTCATCCGGAGACTGGCCGGTCCTGCCACCCTGTGTCTCGACCGGCTTCCGCACTGGTGAACTCCGCACATTCTGTGGTTCCCCGTCTGATGCATCGGGACGCGGATCGTCAGGATCATCGATGTCGTCGGAGGCCACGGCCCGGAAGTCTACGGGTCCGATCCCGGACCGACCGGGCGCGCCATCGATCGAGCCGTGGCCGGGTCCGTCCCACTGGCACCGTCACCTCGAATCGCCAGTATCAGATCGAAAGCACAGCAAGGATCCACGCCATCGCCCCGGCCATCATCAACCCTAGGACGAGCAGTGGAAGCAGTTATCCGCAATCGCCACCGACCAACCAGGCGACCCTCGCTTCCTCCCCCTCCTACATCCAACGCCCACGGATAACGGTGCGTTCGAAGAAGTAGGCCTCTAAGCGAGAGGAGCGACGTTCAGGTCAGGCTTCTTTGTCCGACTCATCCCCGGATGGGTCGTCTGACTCGTGATCGTCGTCACCAGCTGGTACAGGGGAGACTGCAGCGACCTCCTGACCGTCGCCAGGGGACATGACACTCACTCCGGTGGCGTCCCGACCCTGGACTGAGATGTCGGCAGCCGACAGCCGGATGATCATCCCAGCAGTTGTGATTGCGAACAGGTCTTCGGACTCGCTCAGCACCAGGGCACCAGCCACACGTCCGCGGTCGTCGGTCGTACGGATCCCCCGGACCCCAAAACCGGCCCTTCCCTTTACGGTGAACTCGTCCAACTCGGTCCGCTTGCCGTAGCCCTCAGTGGTCAGATGGAAGATTGTGGCATCGTCACGCGCCACACAACATGACACCAGGACGTCATCAGGCCGGAACTTCATGCCCCTCACCCCCGCTGCGCTACGCCCCATGGGCCGTACGGAGTCTTCGGAGATTCGTAGGGTCTGTCCGGAACTCGACACTAGGAACAGGTCGTCGTCGCCGTTGGTCGGCACCACGGCGACCAATTCATCGCCGTCGTTGAGCCGCACGGCGATCAGGCCGGCCTTCAACGACGAGTCGTAGGCCGTGAACAGGGTCTTCTTTACCCGTCCGGACCTTGTGGCAAAGAACAGGAATCGGTTCGACTCGTAGTCCCGGGTGTCGATCACGGCCTGGACATGCTCGTCGGTCTGTAACGGCAGCAGGTTCTTTATGGATGTCCCGCGGGCTGTACGGCCGGCCAAAGGGATCTCGTGGGCCTTTAGGCGGTATACCCGCCCTCGGGTGGAGAAGAACAGCAGGTAGGCGTGTGCCGTGGTGTGGATGAGATGGTCTACAGCATCCTCGTCCTTGAGCCTGGCCCCAGTCACACCCTTGCCTCCGCGGCCCTGGGTACGGAACTCACCGGTCGACATCGTTTTGACGTAACCCGAGGTGCTCATGGCGAACACCATCTCCTCGTCGTCGATGAGGTCCTCGATGTCGAGTTCGCCCGGATCGTGCACCATCTCGCTACGCCTTGGAGTGGCGTGTCGGTCACGAACCTCGCCCAGTTCATCCTTGATGACGCCCCGAAGGCGTTCCTCGTCACCGAGAATCTGCTCCAGTTGGATAATGGTCGACCGGAGCTCAACCATCCGCTCATCGAGGTTGGTCCGCCCAAGGCGGGTCAAGCGAGCCAACTGCATGTCCAGGATGTGGTTGGCCTGCACCTCGCTGAAGGCGAAGTCCTCGCTCATCAGGCTCTCGCGGGCCGTGGCCCGGTCAGCCGACCCGCGGATTAGGACGATGATGTCGTCAATCCGGTCCAGCGCCTTGAGCAGGCCCTCGGTGATGTGGGCCTCGTCCCGAGCCTTGGACAGCCGGTGTTCGCTACGGCGGCGGACCACCTCAACCTGGTGGTCGACATAGGCCACCAACAGGTCTCGAAGGTTCAAAGTGCGGGGAACCTCATCAACGAGAGCCACAGTGTTGACCGAGAACGTGGTCTGCAACGGCGTCCTCTTGAACAAGTTGTTCAGGATGACCAGTGCTGGAGCGTCCCGTTTGAGGGTGATGACGATCCGGGTCCGACCCTGGGCCGACTCGTCATTTATGTCGGCAATGCCGTCGATCTCACGGGCGTCCACCAAATCCCGGATCTTGGACATGATCAGATTCGGACTGGCCTGGTACGGCAGTTCAGTGACCACGATACGACTGGAGCGACGACCCTCCTCGATGTCGGTCCGAGCCCGCATCCGAACCTGGCCCCTCCCGGTCCGATAGGCGTCACGGATACCCGCTCGTCCCAGGATCAGCGCACCAGTCGGGAAATCCGGTCCCGGCAGGTGCTCCATGAGGTCGTCGGATGTGGCCTCCGGATTGTCGATCAGGTGGATGGTGGCATCGATCACCTCGCCCAGATTGTGAGTTGGGATATTGGTTGCCATGCCCACAGCGATGCCCTGACTGCCATTGACCAACAAGTTCGGGAACCGGGCTGGCAGCACCACCGGTTCGGTGAATTCACCCGAGTAGTTCTCGGTGAAGTCGACGGTGTCCTCGTCGATCCCAGCCAGCAGATCGAGGGCGATCGGGTCCAGACGGCATTCCGTGTACCGGGCAGCGGCGGCCGCATCATCCGGTGAGTAGCCGAAGTTTCCCTTGGGATGCACCACCGGGTGTCGAAGGCTGAAATCCTGGGCCATACGGACCAGGGCGTCGTAGATGGCTTGGTCCCCGTGAGGGTGGTACTTGCCCATGACCTCGCCGGTGACCCGGGCGCATTTCATGGTCGGCCGGTCGGGCCGGGCACCAAGGTCATACATGCCCCAAAGAATTCGCCGGTGAACCGGCTTGAGACCGTCCCGGGCATCTGGAAGCGCCCGTGAGACGATGACCGACATGGCGTAGTCCAAGAAGGACTGTTCCATCTCCTCCTGGATCTCGATGGGCTGGATGAACCCCGATGTCGAGTCTTCGTCGACCATCGCTCCGGCCGGGGCATCGTCCGCCATCGGAACGCCGCTCTCTTCAGCCATCAGATGTCCAGAAACCGCACGTCGCGAGCATTGGTTTGGATGAACCGCTTGCGGCTCTCTACGTCCTCTCCCATGAGGGTCGAGAAGACTTCGTCGGCGATAGCCAGTATCTCCACAGAGACCTGTAGGAGGCTCCGCCGGGACGGGTCCATCGTGGTGTCCTTCAACTCGTCAAAGTCCATCTCTCCAAGACCCTTGAGCCGCTGGAACTCCCGCTTGTGGCCGGGGTTCTCGACCATGAAGGCATCTTTGGCGTGATCGTCCTTCAGATACACCTTCTCACGACCCACCACGGTGGAATAGAGAGGCGGTTGGGCAATGTAGACGTGGCCAGCCTCGACTAGGGGCCGCATCTGTCGGAAGAAGAAAGTCAGCAGCAACGTCCGGATGTGGCTGCCGTCCACATCGGCGTCACACAACAGGATCACCTTGTGGTAGCGGATGCGATCCACTTCGAAATCCTCGGCGAATCCAGCGCCGATGGCCTGAATAAGCGTCTGGATTTCAGTGTTCTTCAGCATCCGGTCGGCCCGGGCCCGCTCGACATTGAGGATCTTTCCCCGGATGGGAAGGATGGCCATGGTGTACGGATCGCGGGCCTGGACAGCTGAGCCACCGGCCGAGTCGCCCTCCACGATGAACAGTTCGGACTCCCGAGGATCCTTAGACGCGCAGTCCTTGAGCTTGTCGGGCATACCGGCCCCGTCCAGCGCCGACTTCCGCCGAGCCGACCGTCGCGCGTCCTGGGCCGCTACACGGGCCCGTTGAGCATTGACGGCCTTCTGAACAATGGCCTTGGCCTCCTGAGGGTGCTCCTCCAGCCAATCAGCTAGGCGTTCATTGGTGGTGCGTTGGACAAGCGAGCGCATCTCGACATTGCCAAGCTTGGACTTGGTCTGCCCCTCGAACTGTGGCTCGGAAAGACGGACACTGATGATCGCCGTGAGGCCCTCACGGATGTCCTCGCCCTGAAGGTTGTCGTCGTTGTCCTTGATCAGGTTCCGCTTCTTGGCGTAGCGGTTCACCACCGCGGTCAGGGCACTGCGAAAGCCCTCCTCGTGCATCCCCCCCTCAAGTGTGTTGATTCCGTTGGCGAAGGAGTGAAGGCCGTCGGCGTTGAAGCCGGTATTCCACTGGAAGGCGACCTCAACCTCCTGACCCTCTTCTATGCCCTCGATGTAGCCAACCTCGGCAAACAGCGACTCCTTGGAGGAATTCACGTGGGCAACAAAGTCCCGGATACCCCCCTCGTACTGGTATTCCACCTCGTCGTGGTTCCCGTCCGATCGCTCGTCGCGGAGTCGAATCTGGAGACCCCGGTTCAGGAAGGCCATCATCTGGAACCGCTCGGACAAGGTCTGGAATCGGAAGCGAGTCTCATCGAAGATCGACCCGTCGGGCCAAAAACGCACGGTGGTCCCAGTCCGACCGTCCGATGAGGCCCCACTCGCGGCCAGGCGAGTGTCTAGGCGTCCACCGTCCACGAAGTCCATGTAATACCGGCTGCCGTCCCGGTCGATCTCGACCTCGACCCGGCTGGATAGAGCGTTGACCACCGAGATACCGACGCCGTGCAGGCCACCAGACACCTTGTAGCCCTCACCGCCGAACTTCCCACCAGCGTGCAACACGGTGAACACCACTTCTGCGGCCGTGAGCTCTTCATACTGATGGTGAACTCCCACAGGAATACCCCGGCCATCATCAGAGACCTGGCACGAGCCGTCCTCGCACAGAGTCACCTCAATGGTCGTGCAATGACCGGCCATCGCCTCGTCCACAGAGTTGTCCACGACCTCCCACACCAGATGGTGGAGGCCGGTCGGACCGGTGGACCCGATGTACATCCCCGGTCGTTTCCGGACGGCCTCGAGACCCTCCAGAACGGTGATATCAGCTTCGCTGTAAGACGTCTCGGCGGTCGTCATAGATACCGGTCCCCACTTGTCGTGAGATTGGGGGAGGAAGGTGCCGTGAAGAAGATTGGAGCGGTACAAAACCGCAGGTCAAAGCACATGTTCACGGTTCAACCAGACTACCAGTAAGGGGGGCTCGGACCACGGATTCGAATCCCTTCCGGAAGGATCAACGCCGGTCGTTCAGGGGCCCGCCCGCGGTTTAACCCGGACCCGGACCGAGGTGATCCGTCCGGATCCAACGAGGTTTTCGATTCGTTCCAACAGCTGAGCCTCCAACCACGCCACCTGGCTCGCCCAGGCTGGGTCGTTGACGGCCACTAACAACTCCGATCCGCGCACCGCCACGGCTTCGATCCGCTCTGCTAGGCGAGGTCCCACGATCTCGGACCACTGGTCGAGAATCGTCTTTGTGTCGTCGATAGGCGGTGCTCCCATGCCCTCCAGAAGCCGCTCCAGGCTCCGCCGTAGTGGCACCGGCCCCCGAGCGGTCGTCATGGTCGATCCACCGATGCCGGTACCAAGTCGTCTAGATGAAGGACCACACCGGCCTCCACCCCCTCTGGAATTACTCCCGCCGAGGTCAGCACCGCCTGGGTGGAAGGCAGTAGGCCAACGAGGGCCGCACATCGACCGGCGTCCAGTTCGGAGAAGACGTCGTCAAGTAGAACGACCGGTTCGGATCCGGTCCGATCCGCCACTAGTCGATGCCCGGCCAACCGGAGGGCTAAGACGATAGATCGCTGTTCTCCCTGTGAGGCATGGGTTCGCGCCGGCATGTCATCCAACGAGAACAGGATCTCGTCTCGGTGGGGGCCGACGGTCGTCACCCCCCTTCTCAGGTCATCAGGCCGGGCGGTCGCCAACGCTGTTGCCAGACCCTCCGAAGACCACTGATCGATTACCTGCATGTTCATTCGGCTGCGCCCGTCGGTGAGGGCCCCCATCAGGACCTTGACCTCCGGTACGAGACTGGTCAGGATCTCTCGTCGCGCCGAGGCCAACCGCTCCCCCACCTCGATCAGTTGAGTGTCCCAGACGTCAAGTGTCGTCTCCACCTCTGGGGTGGACCGCCCTCTTGCCTGTTTGAGTAGGGCGTTTCGTTGTCTGAGGATGCGATCCAAGTCTCCCCGCAGCGCGTGGTTCCCCGGATGCAGGTCGACCAAGAGGTCATCGATCCATCCCCGACGATCTCCAGGACCTCCTTTGATCAACTGGAGGTCGTCAGGCCCGAACACCGTGGTCCGAAAGTGACCCAACAGATCCCGGAGGCGGGTCACCCGTTGTCGGTTGACCTGAATCCGATTCCTACCCGACGCCACCAACTCGGCTTCCAGAAGAACCGCTCTCCCTGCAGTCTCAACCTCGGCCCGAACAAACGCCCGTTCCGCGCCACCTCGCACCAAGGCTTCAGTTGGAGCTCCCCGAAAAGACATTCCCCTAGCCAGCCAGGCCAGGGCCTCGATGAGATTGGTTTTGCCCCGTCCGTTCGTACCAACCACCACGGTCACCCCGGGATCTAAGGACAGGTCGATCTCACGGTGATTCCGGAAATCGGTCAACCAGAGATGCTTGACGGTCATGGTATTGGTTCCGAGAACTGGGACCGGGAAGTCCCGGAGACCACAACCCGATCCTGGTTAGGTCACCCGGACGGGCATCAGTAGGTACAGGAACTGCTCGTCCCCCATTGACCGGAGCACGGCCGGCTTACTGGCCTCACTGGTCTCCAATCGAACTTCGTCTCCCGGACTGACCTCGAGGCCATCAAGGAGAAACTGAGGGTTGAAAGCCACCGTCAAGTCAGTTCCGTCATAGGTGGCATCCAAAGATTCATGGGCCTGCCCTACGTCCTGGGTAATAGCCACCAATTCCAGTCCAGCAGACGACATTGAGAGTCGGACCGGCGTGGATTCCTGAGCCAGAATCCTCACCCTCCCAACGGCTTCTTGAAGGGCTGCCCGATCTACCACCAACACGTTCGGATGGTCATCAGGAATCAATCCCCGGTAGTTGGGAAATTCTCCCTCAATAAGGCGGGTCATGACCTGAACGTCGTCGATCTCGAAAGCCGCATCCCTCTCACCTAGACGAATAGTGAGGCTCTCAGCATCTCCCAGGATCTTTCTGACCATGTCTAACGCACGCGATGGCACGAGGACTGTCTGATCTCGGCCAAGCACCGCCGTACCAGGAAGATCTCGAACCGCCAGTCGATAAGAGTCGGTCGCTACGAAGCGAAGACCATCTTCTTCGGCGGCCATAAGCACACCAGTGAGAATCTGCCGAGCATCATCAAGACTGGCCGCCTTGATGACCTGGTCAAGAGCATCGGCGACCGTGCCGGCATCCAAGGTGACTGATTCACCGCTCGGTTCGTCAAACTTCGGATATTCCTCGGATGACATCACTCGGAGACTGAAGTTTGATCGCCCAGAGACCACACTGGCCCCGTCATCGTCGACCGTGACCTCAACTTGTCCGCTATCAAACGCTCGAACGATGTCCGATCCCAACTGGGCGGATAACACGACTGATCCGTCCTTCTCACCGCCGACCTCGACGATAACTCGAACCACTAAGTCCAGATCGCTTCCCACCACCGTCAGACGATTGCCCTTAAGTTCAAGGTGCAACCCAGATAGGACCTGGAGCGTTCCTCCTCGGCCGGCTACTGCACGACGTGCAATAGAGAATGCCCGATCGAGAACATCACGTTCGCAACGGAACTTCACAGGCTGATTACTTTCACCATATTGTTTTTCTCATCAGGTTGTAGTGGTAATAGGTGCTGTGGATTGTGGAGTATCGCTCATCATCGCAGGTCAAGGGGATGATGGTTTAGGAACGGTTGTCCACGGGTCTCCACAGTGTGGCATCACGTCGTGACAGAAGGTGGGGACAAGGGAACTGAGATCCACTTGTGATCCACAGTGGAATCCACTGGTCGTCAACCAGGAGGTCCACAGGTGGAAATCACTTGTTGGATCGAATGTTGGAGGTAAGTGCTGAGACCTGGTCGTAGATCTCCCGTCGTTCGGCCATCAACTTGGTGATCTTGTCCACGGCATGGATGACCGTGGTGTGATCTCGATCACCAAACTCACGTCCGATCGCTGGATAGCTCAGATCGGTGAGCTCACGGAAGACATACATCGAGACTTGACGGGCGGTGACCAAAGGACGGCGACGGCTTGCTCCGACCAGATCTTCTCGGCTGAATCCGTAGATTTCCGATGTTCGGTCCAGGATCAGATCTGGCGTGATGATTAGCGGCGCGTTGCTCGTAATGAGATCGGCAAGGACCGTCATTGCTAGCTCGGAGGTGCAGACCTCCTGGTTGAGGCTGCAGTAGGCGGTAATTCTGGTCAGGGCGCCTTCGATCTCCCGGATGTTTTCGGTGATGTTCTCGGCAATGAAGAACAGCACGTCGTCGGGAATCTTGACTCCGCTTGTTTCCTGCTCGGATTTCTTGCGGAGAATGGCTAAGCGGGTTTCTACGTCGGGAGATTGGATGTGGGTGACTAGGCCCATCTTGAAACGACTCCGGAGACGGTCCTCGAGGGTGGAAATGTCGTCTGGTGGCCGGTCGCTGGTCAGCACGATCTGTCCCCCGTCCTGCTGGATGGAGTTGAACGTGTGGAAAAATTCCTCCTGGAGGCCTTCTTTACCCTCCATGAACTGGATGTCGTCTACAAGAAGCACGTCGTTCCGGCGATGAAGGTCCTTGAATTCAGAGAGTTTCTTGTTGCGGATCGCCTCGACGAAGCGGTTCATGAAGGTCTCGCTGGAGACGTAGTGCACTTTCTTGGTCTGGTAGTTGGTGAGGACGTAGTTCCCTACTGCCTGAAGGAGGTGGGTCTTACCTAGGCCTGCTTCTGCGTAGATGAACAGCGGATTGTAGGACTGGCCAGGCTTCTCGGCCACAGCCTGGGCAGCTGCATGGGCAAAACGGTTCGAGGATCCAATGACGAAGTCCTCGAACGTGAGGCGTCCGCTAAACGAAGGTCCACCGTTATCCGTCGAAGTTTGGATGGTTGCCGTTGCCATTGGATTCTTTGGTGTTTTGCTGGTTGTTGGATCCTGGGTGATCAGATCGAAAGGCGAGGATGGGGTCAGGGGTATGACGAAATCGTCAGGGTCGTCGGTTTCGTCCTGACGGACGATGATCTTGAGGGTCAGCTGGTCGTCGCTCACCTCGGCCACCGTGTTATGGACGAGGTCGTGGTACCGGTCATTGATCCGATCTCTGATGAGGCTGTTGGGTACTGAGACGGTCAGGGTCAGGTCGTCAGCGGTGATCGGCTGGGCACCGCTGAACGTCATCTGCCAGATGACGTCTGAGACCTTGGATTGAATGGCCGTAGCACAGGCCTCCCAGAGCACTGTCGCATCTGCCATAGTCGTCTCCGATCGGGTTGTCCACAGATGTGGAATCTGCTGTGGAAAGGTCGTTAGAGAACGAAAAATGACCGGTGGAGGCCCACTCCGCCCTCGCTGTGGGCGAGGCAACGTAGCAGCCTGTGGATGACGTCGCGCAAGGCCTGATTTCGCGCCATGTCGCGCCTGTTCAGTTCCCATTTCGCGATTTGTTGAGTGAGATGGTTGTGCGGGAGGGCCCTAGCTCGGCGTCGCTAAAGGAGGGTGATTTAACCTTCTCGGCTCTGGTAGATCCTGTGGACAACTTCGCCGAGGCACCCTTTATCGGTGTCATCGTCATGGTCACGGTTGGAGTCTCCCCTAATCGGCTCGTAGCCTGTGAAGCAGATACGCGACCGGTCCGGGATCCGTCCCGACCCATCGGTCCGGTCTGATCGGCAGTCGAGCCGATCCCATCTTTCTCGAAGGCATTTCGGGCGCTCCCCTTCCTGACGACGCTCACCGATGCCAGCAGGAGACCACTCATGAAGCGTACGTATCAGCCCAACACCCGGCGTCGAGCCAGGAAGCACGGTTTCCGGAAGCGGATGCAAACTCGTGCTGGTCGAGCCATTATTTCGGCTCGCCGCCAGAAGGGTCGCGCTCGGTTGTCGGCTTGATTGGCAGACTGCGTCGACGGAACGATTTTCACCTCCTTCGCCGTGACGGTCGTACGGTGCGTCGTGGTCCCTTGCGGGTCGGCTTTCGAGCCACCGGTGACGAGGTGAATAGTCCGGGTCCGAGGGTGGCCTACGCCATCCCCCGGCTGGTTGGACCAGCTGTTGTTCGGAACCGGATTCGCCGTCGCCTCCGGGCGATCGTGGTCGATCTTGACCGGCGCCCTCAAGGGGTGCCCGTCGGCGACTATCTGGTCCGGGTGTCGTCCGGTGCCGCCGATTCGTCTCATGACGAGCTTCGGTTATGCCTGACGGGTGCTATTGACGCACTAGCCGACGGCTGATTTTCGAGTCATGACTACACTGATGATGAAAATCTCTTCTGACCTCGGTGTTCTGACACGAATCTTGCGCTCCGCGGTTCGTGTTTATCAACGCGTTGCCGATGGTCGTCCCACTCCCTGCCGGTTCGTACCAACTTGCTCGGACTACGCACTGGATGCCCTCGAACAGCATGGTGCCACTCGAGGGGTTGTTTTGATTGCCGGCCGTTTGTGCCGTTGCCATCCATGGGGTGGTCATGGTTGGGACCCCGTACCCGGCTCGTCTGAAGTCCCCCACTCGTTACACGGCTCCCGAGGATCCACATGTTCGACCTGATCGCTGCCGTTCTGTCATGGTTCTACGGACTGGTGCCGAGCTATGGCTTTGCCATCATCATGTTGACCCTGGTGGTCATGGTCATCGTCACGCCTCTCACCCTCAAGGGCACGCGGTCGATGATCAAGATGCAACACCTCCAACCGGAGATGAAGAAGATCCAGACCCGGCACAAGGGCGACCGGGAGGCCATGAACAAGGAGATGATGGCCTTCTACCAAGCCAACAACATCAATCCGATGGGTGGTTGCTTGCCACTGTTGATCCAGGCGCCGGTGTTCATGGTTCTCTACAACGTGTTGCGGGGTATGACCCGGCGGTTGTCCGACATTGGAGACAGCGCTGGCTGGGTGGCCGGTCGACTGGTCGGTGGGTCAGAGGCGGTTCTCACCGGGGCGTCAGACGATCTTCAGGCCTTCCATCCGGCGTACGTCGCCAGAAGTTCGGACCTCTTCACTGACCTAGCCGGTGAGACCGAGATGCTCTTCCTGGGCTTCGACCTCTCTCGGTCGGCTAGTACCGCGTTCTCACAGAACCTCGGGGCAGCACTCCCCTACATATTCCTGATCTTGATCGTGTTCGCCAGCTCGTGGTTCCAACAGCGGCAGATCCGGGGTCGGAACCCGGATGCCACGGTCAACCCGCAACAGCAGATGCTGATGAAGGTCATGCCGTTCTTCCTACCGGTGATTTCCTTCAATCTGGATGCTGCACTGGTCATGTACTTCGTGGTGTCGAACCTCTACCGGATCGCCCAGCAGGCTTACATCACCAGGACGCTGTACGGCCCCGGAGGAGAACAGGCCGAAGTGATCGTGCCATCGAAGGCGGAGCCCGTGAAAAAGTCCGGACAGGACAAGGCCGGGAGCGCCGAGGGCGGAAAGGCCGCCACCAAGTCTGCTGGAAATACTCAGAATAAGCCTTCGACCAGTGGTTCTGTCCGAAAGGGACGGACGACGGCGGGCCATAGTAGTAATAGTTCTCAAGAGATCGACGACGGAGTGTCGAATAAGAACGATTCTCGATCACGTTCCACACGTGGCCGGAAGTCGAAGTCCTCGACCTCCACGGCGAAGAAGAAGAAGACGGGTCGCCGCGGGCGCAGTGCTGCATCCGACGACTCCACTACAACCGAAAAACGGCCGCCGGCGGGACGGACTGGGGGGGGTCGGACGACCCCTCCCGGAACGGCCCGTGCGCGCAGTGCCAAGAAGAAGAGGAGGAAGTGAGCCATGGAGTGGATTGAAACCACTGGTATCACACTTGATGAAGCGAAGGAGCGGGCCCTGGACCGGCTGGGAGTGGCCGAGGACGAGCTCGAGGTGGAGGTCCTCGTGGAGGCCTCCCGGTCCATGTTTGGACTGAAGAAGACCGAGGCACGGCTCCGGGCGCGGGTACGACCCACTAGTGCGCGACCCAAGGTTGAGCGGCGTGACAGGAATCGACGTAATGATCGGAATGGCCGTGGTGGTCGGTCCAAGGGTGGAGATCGGGGTAAGGGTCAGAACGGCAAGTCCAAGGGGGGTGGCCAGGCTGGCGGTGATCAGAATGGGAGTCGTGGAACCTCTCAGGGCAGTCGAGATCGTCGACAGGGCTCAACTGCCGGTCGACAACGTGAGGAGTCGGATGATGCCAACCGCCAGTCTCGCGGCGACCAGGGACAACAGGAAGCTGATGCTGGAACTACCCAAAAGACCGCCGATCGTCGAGGTCGGAACAGAGAGTCGGCGAAGTCGTCGACCAATGAGAACGATCGTGGGAGCGATCGGGAGAGGGCTGACGTGGAGACCATGGATCTGCAGACGCAGGCACGCATCACTGAGGAGTTTGTCCAGGGTCTCCTGGACCGGATGGGTCTTGAGGCCCGGGTGGCCAGCCGAACCGAGGAGGATCGCTTGACAGTCGAGGCGCAGGGCCTGAACCTGGGTCTGGCTATCGGCCAGCGGGGTGAGACGGTGCGAGCTATCACTGAACTCTCCAGAACTCTGGTGCAGCGTCGCTCGGATGGTCAGGCAGAGGGTTCGTTGACGGTGGACATTGGTGGATACCGCGAACGCCGTCGGACTTTCCTAGCTGATTTCGCTCGGACGCAGGCCGAGGCGGTGCTTGCTGATGGCCGGCCGCGGGCCCTGGAGCCTATGGGTGCGGCTGATCGCAAGGTCGTGCACGACACGATCGGCGAAATCGACGGTCTGGTCACCCTGTCGGAGGGCAGCGACGCTGATCGGAGGGTCGTGATCTCGCCGATCGACGTTTGATCTGCCAACGGTTGCTTCGCTAGCGGAATGGCTTCCGTCGAGCAGATACTTGACCAAATTCTAGACAGAGCGGTCGCCGAGGGGTATTTGACCCCAGTGGTGGCTTCTGAGGGACCCGCTCACAGCGCGGGTTTCTTGGGTTTTAAGGAGTTGGATCTCCCGGGGCCACTGATTTTTGACGATGCTCTTGCCGTGGACCTCGGGACCGGCGGTGGTCTTCCTGGGCTGGTACTAGCTGTGACGACCCCTTGGCGTTGGCTTCTTGTGGATCGGAGGGATCGTCGTGTTGTCTTCCTGCGATGGGCGGTGCGCCAGTTGGGACTCGAGGAACGTGTGCAGGTCGTCTTGTCGGACGCGGCTGATCTGGGACGAGGTGGTTTTCGGGGAGTGGCTTCGCTGGTGACGGCCAGAGGCTTTGCACCGCCGGGATCCACGGCGGAGTGTGCTGCGCCACTCCTAGCCGAACACGGGGTCTTGGTGGTCAGTGAACCTCCTACCACCTCCACTATTCGCTGGCCGGAAGCTGGCTTGTGCTCACTGGGCCTGCGTGATGTCGGTGGCTGGGTCACTGATGAACTTCCCGGGTCGGCGAGCTATCGGGCGATGGTTCGTGTGGAGCCTTGTTTGGACCGTTTTCCCCGACGTTTTCCCCGACAGGTGGCCGACCCCTTGTTCTAGGACGTTCTTCTGCTTCCATCTATTTCAGGTTTTTGGTGGAGGATGTTCCACGTGGAACACTCCAACTGCAATGGTTGAGCCGGAAGGTCCGATGTTTTTTGGAGTTTTTCCATAGGGTCCTTGTCTTTTTCCACCATTCTGGCCATGATTCCGGGGATGTCTCTCGAGCCTCGCCCAACTCGCGTTATTGCCGTTGCTAACCAGAAAGGTGGGGTGGGCAAGACCACCACGACCATAAACTTGGGCTCCTCGATGGCCGAAGAGGGGCACCGGGTGTTGATCGTCGACCTCGACCCCCAGGCCAACGCCACCACAGGTATCGGTGTGAACTCGAGAGATCTCGAGCAGTCGATCTACCATGTGATTCTGCAGCAGGCGACGGCTTCGGAGGTCCGCCGGTCCACCGACATCCCCAACTTGGACTTCCTCCCGTCTAGCCAGGCGTTGGTTGGGGCGGAGATCGAACTGGTGGCTGCATTCAGTCGGGAGCATCGACTCAAGCGTGCTCTGGCGGAGATCGTCGATGATTACGACATCGTGTTGATCGACTGTCCTCCGGCGCTCGGGCTGCTGACGGTCAACGCCCTGGTCGTGGCTAGCGAGGTTCTGGTTCCGATCCAGTGCGAGTACTACGCCCTCGAGGGTCTCGGTCAATTGGTCGAGAATGTGGACCGGGTGAAGGCACACCTTAATCCGGACCTCGAGGTGTCGACTATTGCACTGGTCATGTACGACGCTCGGACGAAACTTTCCGAACAGGTGGCTGGTGAGGTACGGGCTTTCTTCGGCTCCAAGGTATGTCGACAGGTGATTCCTCGATCGGTGGGGCTTTCCGAGGCGTCGTCCTATGGACAGCCCATCAACGTGTACGACCCCAGGTCGCGCGGAGCAGTGGCTTATCGCGAGCTGGCTCGGGAGGTACTTCATGGGTCAGCGCCTTCCGGAGAGAACACATCGATGGATGACGAGATCAATGGACCGGAATCTGGTCCCGAGGAGGTGTGGACATGAAGAAGGGTGGGTTAGGCCGAGGTCTTGCTGCACTCATTCCCGAGAGTGGTGTGGTTTCTGACAGCGACCGGATGACTGATGGTCCCGAGATCACTTATTTGGATGCGAATCCAGGGGATAAGGCGACCAGTGCGTCGAGGGAGCCGGGTGAGGAGGGCGTCGTTGGCGATGCCCATCTCGAGGCGGTGACTATTTCGGACATCAAGCCGAATCGTTACCAGCCGCGTCGGGTATTCGACGACGAGAAGATGGCCGAACTCACTGGATCGATTCGCGAGGTCGGCGTGTTGCAGCCGATCCTTGTCCGTCGGATCGAGGACGGCTATGAACTCGTGGCTGGTGAGCGCCGGTGGCGGGCTGCCCGACGCGCGGGACTGGTAACTATTCCTGCTCTCGTTCGAGATGCCGGTGATAGGGAAAGCCTCGAACAGGCCATCGTTGAGAATGTCCATCGTGACGACCTCAATCCGATCGAAGAGGCCTCTGCCTTTCATCGCCTGATGGATGATTTCGGATTGACCCAGCACCAAGTGGCGGTGCGGGTCGGGCGGAGCCGTCCGTCTGTGGCCAACGCCCTTCGATTGCTTCAACTTCCGGATGGCGTCCAGCAGATGATCATGGATGGAGCCCTCGGCGCGGGTCATGCTCGTGCTCTTGCCGGACTCGGCGATCGCCAACTGGTCGAGCGTCTCGCAACCCGAGTAGCCGATGACGGCCTATCGGTACGACAGGTCGAGGATCTTGTACGGAGCCTGGATGAGGTTGAGGATCCAGTGGTGCAGCCGCTCTACGATCCGGTACCGACACGGGATGCAGGCGTTTTGGAGGTCGAACGGACCCTCGGCGACCGATTCGATACCAAGGTTCGGGTGGTCACCCGTGGTCGGAAGGGTCGGATTGTGGTTGAGTACGCCGACCGGGAGGACCTGCAGCGACTGTTCGAACTGATGGGTGGTTGACCTATTTAGCGGGTCAATGGTTTCCGGATTACTAATCTGGGTTGACCCGGACAAGCCGGGCAGGTTCATTCGGGGGTGATCGTGTGGTCGCCTGTGGGATCGGCGAGCCAGTGGGTGATCGCCCCGGCCAGGTTGTCGGCGATCTCGGCGGTAGCCAGAACGACCGTGGAGGCCGGCGCCAGAGTGCACAGCACGGCGGGCATCCTTGTCTGGCGCAAAATGGGGAGTTGCCTTCCCGTGCACATGGTTCGCACCGTCTCATGAGTCGCCGCCTCCAAGTGGATTCTCAGCGCCCGATCTAGAGCTTCGGCGCATCGGCGGGCTAGCCGAAGGCCTCCCTCGGAGTGGAAGCCCTTGGTCGCAAAGTAGTCAGTTCGACATTGGGAATGATTCTCAAGACGGAGACCAAGGTAGATATCGGCATCGAAGTCGTTGGTAATACTGGCCTGGAGAGCCTCGTCCGGCTGATCTACTTTCAGGACGTGGGCACCGCGGGCCCGGAGGATTCTGGTCAGGGCGGTGGCCAGGGCAGCAGTGCCACCGAACTCGCCAACGGCAATCCGCTGGTTGGCCAGGTCGGGTCGACCCCTTCGGAGTCGGTCTAGTTCCCGCACCTGGACCACTGGCCGTCGGCCAGTCGTTCGACTCAGGAGTCGACGCAGGTTGTCGACGGTGAGGGGTCCGGCGATGCCGTCTGCGGCTAGGCCTACATTGCGCTGGAATTCCGTGATGGCTGATGTGGTGTCAGGGCCGAGGATGCCATCGATTCGACCGGCGTCGAAGCCCAATCCGCCAAGGCGGAGCTGCAGGTCGGCTACGTCGTCACCGCGGAACATCGGCGCGTGGAGGTAAAGGTGGCGATCGCCGAGGCGGTGGCCGGCCTCCACGAGGGCTGCATGGGTGGCATTGTCGACCGTTCCGTGTTCATCGAGGCCCCGTTCGGCCTGGAAGGCCAAGAGGGCCCGGATGGTATCGGGGCCGAATGCTCCGTCGACCACCTCATGGTGGTCCACCGGGTGGCCGGCGTCGGCCAGACGACGATGTAGGTCGTGGATCGTCGGATCCTCAGATCCGATCACGGTCGCTACCGCCTCCCCGTGATCGGGTGCGGTTGTCGTTCCAATCTCTCGTGACGGCCTAGAGGTGTGGGGCCAGTTCCTTGAGAAGCTGTGACTTGCTTTTGGCACCCACGATCCGTGTGGCGGGCTGGCCGTCGGCGAAGAGGATCAGAGTCGGGATGCTCATGACCTCGAAGCGGCGTGCCAGTTCTGGGGCTTCGTCGACATTGACCTTGGCGACTTGGACCGAACCACCCTGTTCGACGGCGATCTCTTCGAGGATCGGGGCGATCATCTTGCACGGGCCGCACCACTCGGCCCAGAAGTCGACGAGGACCGGCTCGGTGGCTGCGCTGATCTCCTCATCGAAGGTGTTCTCGGACAGGTTGTTGATGGAACCAGCCATGGGATCTCGCTTCCCTCGTGTCTTGCCCTCGCACGGTGGAGGACGGGTTGGACGTCGTGGCCACCGCCGACCAACTGCGGTCGATCATCGACCGTGGATGGTCGGCGTCGATGGCAGAGGAGATGGTGGTGGCGCTCATCGTGGAGCGTAGGCCGCCGACGGGGGTTCAGTCGGTACGGCTCTCCAGCCATCGTTCGGCATCGATGGCGGCCATACACCCCGAGGCCGCGGCGGTGACAGCCTGCCGGTAGGTGTGGTCCTGTACGTCGCCGCAGGCAAACACGCCATTGACGTTGGTGGTCGATCGATCGGCGCCAGTGACAAGGTAGCCACCGTCGTCCATATCCAGGACTCCGGTGAACAGATCGGTGTTCGGTCGGTGGCCGATGGCGATGAACACTCCGGTCACCGGTAGGACTCGAGTCTCGTCGGTCCTCGTGTCACGGAGGGCGAGGCCCTCCACCTTTGTCTCCCCGAGCACGTCGTCGACCACTGAGTTCCAAGCGAACTCGATTCGGGGGTTTTCGAAGGCTCGCCTTTGCATGATCTTCGATGCTCGGAGTTCGTCCCGTCGGTGGATCAGCGTCACCTTGGAGGCGAATTTGGTAAGGAATCCGGCTTCCTCCAGTGCAGAGTCCCCGCCACCGACTACCGCGATCTCCTGGTCACGGAAGAAGAACCCATCGCAGGTCGCGCACGTCGAGAGTCCGTGGCCGATTAGTCGCTGTTCGGCCTCCAAACCGAGCATGACCGAGCGGGCACCTGTTGAAATGATGACGGCATCCGCGGTGTGGGTCGGCTGGGCCGCCTCAGGGTCGCCGGTCCAGATACAAAACGGGCGTTCGGCGAGTTCGACCCGGGAGACCTTGGCCGTCATGATTTCGGCGCCGAATCGTGCGGCCTGGGCCCGCATGTCGGTCATCAACTGGGGTCCCATGACTCCCTCAGGAAAGCCGGGGAAGTTCTCGACCTCGGTGGTCAGCATCAGCTGGCCTCCGGGCTGGTCGCTGGTCGACGACGGCTCGCCCTCGATAACCAGCGGGGCCAGATCGGCACGCGCGGTGTAGATGGCTGCTGTCAGGCCGGCGGGGCCGGAACCGATGATCACCACCTCCCGGTGGGAGGGGGTGCCCTCGACTAGGGACTCGTCGGTTGAATGTTGTTCGGACACGGGTGCTCCTGGAGGGGAGTTGGAGGATCAGGGACTGCGGCGGGACCACAGCACGGTGCCGAGTGCACAGCAGATGGCTCCGAGGACGAGGTGGGCCGACCAACTCTCACCGGGAAGGGTTACGTCGAGGAGTCGGAAAAGACCGATGCCCGTCAGGACGAGGGCGGCAAGCAGGCAGCACACTATGACGACGCCAAAGACCAAGACTCGAGCCAGAGTGATGACCGGTCGGGTTGTGACGTTTCGTACTTGTTCGACGACGTTGACAAAGCGGTCGACCAGTGATGAGGCCCAATCATCTGGTCTGGGATCCTGTGTCGCTGAGCTGTCCTTGTTCGAATCACCGACGGCAGGATTCCCCGTGGGGTCGGGATCGACCGGGGTTGTCATGGCGGCGAGCCTACCGATCGCCTCCAGATGCTCGGACCGGAGTCGCAGGCTCAGTGGCGATCAGGGACGCAGGGTGAAGCAGAGGCCGATCACGCCAGGGCCGCCATGACTGGCCACGACGGGTCCGATGACTCCGACCTGGATAATCGAGGGATCCACCACGCCGGCCAGCATCATCACGAGATCGTCCACGTCATCGGCCTGGGCGTGCATCACCGACAGTGTGTCGATCTGGTCGACGTGCTCGGCAACTTTGTCTCGAAGCCAGACCAACGACTTCCGTCGGGTGCGCTGTCGGCCGGCTTCTTCGACGACGCCCGTGCTGATGTCGATCAGTGGCTTGATCGAGAGCATGCTGCCCAGCAGGGCCTGGGCGTTACCGATTCGGCCGCCCTTCTTGAGGTTTTCAAGGGTGTCGATGGCGCCGTAGACCCGGGTACGGTCCCGAAGGTCCTCAGCGAGTGTGACGACCTCGTCGGCCGATGCGCCATTGGCCGCGGCCCGTGCAGCGGCCGCCACCATCACTCCGAGCCCGGCGGTCACTGATCTGCTGTCCACGATCCGGACGTCACCCTCCACCTCGCGGGCGCCCAGTTCAGCCGACTCCATGGTGGCCGAAACCCCGCTGGACAGGTTGATGCAGACTACGACGTCGGCACCGGCCTCGAACTGGCGTCCGAACGCGGCGGCGAACGCGCCAGGAGAGGGGGCGGCGGTCTGGGGGAGGTGCTCGGACGATGCCATTTGTCGGTAGAAGTCGTCTATGGATAACTCCTCGCGGTCTAGTTGGACTTCTTCTCCGAATCGGATGCTCAGTGGGACGACTTCGATGCCGAGGGCTGAAATTTTGTCCTCGGTTAGGTCGCAGGCGCTGTCGGTGACGATGCGGACGGCCATGGGTCTCTTCCGGTCTGGGGATCCGGGCATCCAGTTAGGTGTGCTCGGTTAGGTGCGCTCAGAGCGTACTCGCGCCAAGCGGATCCACCAGATGGCCAGGACTGCCAGAGCACCAATGAACAGGGCCACCCCGACCCCGGGAAGGCTTGTCGTTCGTACCATCAATTGCACTGATTGGAGCTGTAATAGTCGGGCATCGTCGGGTGACCGGACAGTGACTTGGAGGCGTGCGTCACCTGAGGTTCGGGCCCGAACCGGGACGTCGATCCGGTTGCGGCCGGGCACGAGGACGGCCTCGATGACGTTGCCCTCAGGAAAGTCGAGCCGGCCATCACTCTGGAGTACTAGGACGACTCGGGCCTCGGTGTCCAGCCCGTTGTGGATGGTGAACGGAAGGTCTGCTCGCCGTGCTGTCAGTCGGACGCTCTGGTTCGCCGGGGTAGTGAATTCGTCGAGGACGCCGGACACGGTGTCGTACACGGTGGAGAGGTAGGTGTCCATGGCATCGCCGTCGAGTTCGGCTGCTGCTGTTACTTCCAGCAGGTCGTTGAGTGCAGCGGCATCCGGATGTGGGCCACCCAAGATGGCGGTATACGCGGCCACCGCGGTCTCCGCCAGGCTCCGGTCGGTGGCTCGTCGAGAGACCGGGGTGACGGGTTCCGGCCAGAGTTCGTAGGTGACAGCGGCGGCTGCATCGGTCGCTAGTGAGGCCTCGAACAGTTCGGGAAGCGATCGGAGGTGGAGGAACGGTGCATCCTCTACGGCACCCAGCACTAGGTCGAGGGTGAGGGCGTCGACGATCAAAGCCTCCGGCATGGTGACGATGGCCGTACGGGTCACGGTGGGGTCCGACCAGGCCAACAGGGCGAGGTCTGCCACGAGTTGTTGGGCGGCTGACACCGATCCCCGAGGATCGACAAGGTGCCGTGCGAGGTCTGGGTCGGCGACCAGTGCTGCATGGGCGATGCCCGAGGAATCGAGAAGACGGGCGGGATGGGTGGAACCGTACGAGGCGGTGACCGGTCGAGGATCTAGTTGTTTGGCCGACACGACATGGCCGATTGCACCGAGTCGACCGAGCAGGTCCAAGGTGGCGGGGACCGCGGTGGAATCCAGCACTGCCACCGTGCGGTCGGGCGCCATCCCGAGGAGCTCGGTAAGGACCTGGTCGCCATGATTCATTAGGTCTCGGTAGACGTCGGGTCGGCTGGCCCGTCGCCAGGCCTCGGGATCGGCGGTCACGAACGGAGACGAGCGGAGGTGAAGGCTGCCCATCTGCACCGCTGCCTTTAGATCAGCTAGCAGACGGGCATGGATTAGCTCGTCGGAGTGGGCTAGGCCGGCCACGGTGGCCGGAGGCAGCCTGACGTCTAGAGGGACGCGGGGGTGATCCAGTACAGCGTCGACCATTGCACCGAGGTAGCGGACGGTCGCTTCGTCCGGTTCGATCCGACCATTGGGATGGAGTGGTGGTGGTCCGTCGATGTTCAGTGAGATGGTGACCAGCAGAGGTCGGTGGGCCGCGGCCTCTCCGGCGGGGATCAACGGGAGATGGACCACGGGTGTGGTCAGGCGGTCCAGAGAACGGCCGTCGGCGGCTAGTAATTCGACGGTGAGGGGGGAGACCTCTCCGGGACGTGATCGCAAGATCCCGTCGGGACCGACGGGCAGGGTGAGCGAAGCCACACCAGCTGAGTTGATGACGTTGTCCACGTCGATGGACAGGGTGCTTTCAGGCATCTCGAGGATCGGATCGTCCTTGAGGGCTAGGAGTCCCCGACGATCCACCGCGGGGTGGAGGCCGAGCCGGAGGACAGTGTTGTGCGCGTCACCGGTGATCCGTAGTTGAATGGCCAAGTCACCCTCGTTGTCGATCCAGGGGGACTGGGCGATTAGGTTGAGGCTCGCTGATCCACTATCAGCCATCGTGGGGGTGACCACCGAGTCGACCCAGAGCGTTCCGACCAGTAGCCCGAGTGGCAGAGCCCAGCACCATTTTCGGATTCGGCGGGCTGTGGGTCGCCGGGGGGAAAGGGGCTGCCTCATCGGCTTGGGTTCCGCTTTGTGTTGTTGAGGGAACGCATCAGGACGTCGAGGCCGACGTCACGTTCGACGAAGCCGTGGCGGAGGTACAGGTCTCGGGCGCGGAGGTTCCCGGGTTGGGTGTTCACCCAAGCCTCAAGAGCCCCGGTCCGACCCAACCACCGCAGGGCGTCGACGACCAGGGCTGAGCCGATGCCCCCACCTTCGGCAGACGGGTCTACCGCTAGGCGCTGGAGGAAGCCGATTGTGGAGGTTCGGCCGGTCACCGCATGGCCGATCGGTTGGTGTTGGGGGCCCTTGATAAGACGTCGTCGACAGGTCTGGGTTGCTTGTCCGGCATCGGCTAGCGCCGCTCTGTCGAATCGCCAAAAGGCAGACGAGGTGGCAAACGCCCGCTCGTCAAGGGCTAGCACGGCGCCCTGATCCTGTCGTCGTGCGGGCCGGGTTCGTCTCTCTCGTGCGGGCAGGTCGTTCGGTTCTATAGACCGGCCAAGCAGCAAGAGGTGTTCATAGGGGGCGAAGCCCGTTTCCACGAACGGGCGCTGGTCGACCGGACCAAGAGCCGTGGTCACGACCGTTAGGACTCCCCGAGTGTCGAGGTAGCCGAGCAATCGATCCACGTCGTGGGCTTGCGGCGTGGGGCCGGCTAGCACTACGACCTGGACGGTCCGTACATCGCCTCGCCATGGGCTGAGGCGAAGCACGGTGCTGGTATCCGGATTGGTACCGGTCACGAACCGTTCCATGTCGGGGACCCCGACAGCAGATGGGCTGGTGCTCAGATCGCCGGTCGAATCAACGACGCGACCACCTTCACGGGGTCCGTCAACGGGGGTTCCTTCGGTCCGGACGTCGATGTCGACAGGGTACGACCAGTGCACTACCCCTGACGGGCCAGACCCTTGTTATGTGGGGGGTTACGCTCGCTGGATGTCCCTCTTGCTGGTGACCGATGAGCGGTTTTTAGACCATCGGGCAGGGTCCCGGCATCCCGAGCAGCCTGCCCGCCTTACCGCCGTTTGGGAGGGTTTGGATGCCGCAGGGATAGACGAAGCGCTGATCCGTCGTGCCCCGCGTCCAGCGACCGACGCGGATCTGCTCGACGTTCATCTGGAGGACCATCTCGCCCGGTTGGTTGCCATCGATGCTGGAGGAGGTGGTCGGTGTGATGAGGACACTGTCATGGGTCCAGATTCGTGGTTGGCGGCTCGGTTGGCGGCTGGCGCTGGGTTGGTTGCCATTGAGGGGCTGGAGGCCGGTGATGCTGACCTTGCCTTCTGCGCGGTTCGACCACCGGGTCATCACGCCACGCCTGATCGGTCCATGGGCTTCTGCCTGCTCAACAATGTGGCGGTGACTGCTGCCACCCTTACTAGAGCCGGGCATCGGGTGGCCATCGTCGACGTGGATGCTCACCATGGCAACGGCACCCAGAGTGTCTTCTACGAGGACGATCGGGTGCTGTTTGTGTCGTGCCACCAGTGGCCGCTGTATCCGGGAAGCGGTGCAAGCGACGAGACGGGGGCTGGTGTCGGGGCCGGCACCACCATCAACGTGCCCCTTCCTCCGGGCGCGGCGGGTGACGATTACCGGCAAGTGATGGGAATGGTGGTGGTTCCGGCCGTCGAACGCTTCGACCCTGATTGGCTGCTCGTTTCGGCGGGTTTCGATGCCCATCGGGACGACCCTCTGACCGACATGGGCCTGACATCGGCCGACTATGCAGGCCTGGTCGCGGATCTGGTGGGACTGGTGCCGGCTGGTCGGGTCGTGCTGTTCCTTGAGGGTGGGTACGACCTATCGGCGTTGGCTAACTCCACGGCGGCCACTTTGGCGGCCACTCTCGGAGTGACCCACCGGGTCGAGGGTGTCACCGGACATGGTCGGGCTGGCGTCGCCGAACAGGTGGACGCACTGGTGTTCGACCTAGTGCGACGCCACGATCTTGAGATCTGAGCGGTGAGCGAACTTCCCCCGGTCGCCAAGGACATGTTCGACGACCTCCGGGCCTCCGTGGCATCAGTGGCTGAGCCGCTGCACGCTGCGGGCCATCGTGTGTACCTAGTGGGTGGCCGAGTTCGTGATCGCCTGCTGGCCGTCGACCGGACACTCGATCATGACTTGACGACTGATGCTCCACCGGAACGCATTCGTGATCTGGTGGCTGGGGTGGCTGACGCCGTTTGGCTCCAGGGGGAGCGGTTTGGAACCGTAGGCCTACGGGTAGGTGACGTCACCATGGAGATCACTACCCATCGGGCCGAGGCCTATGTCAGTGACTCGCGCAAGCCGGTGGTTCGCTTCTCCACCAAACTCGCTGAGGATTTGGCTCGCCGGGATTTTACTGTCAACGCCATGGCCGTCGATGTGGCTGACGGGACCCTGTACGACCCGTTCGGAGGCCGTGCCGACTTGGAGGCCCGGATCCTAAGGACTCCTCTGGATCCGGTGGAGTCGTTCTCTGACGATCCACTGCGCATGCTGCGCGCTGCTCGGTTTCTGTCCCGATACGAACTGATATCGGTTGAGGGGCTGGTCGAAGCCGCTAGGTCGCTGGTGGGTCGCATGGAGATCGTGTCAGCTGAGCGCATCCGAGACGAGCTGTTTCGACTCCTGGAGGTTGAGGACCCGACTGCAGGGTTCGACCTATTGGACGAGATGGGGCTGCTTGAGACGGTGTTGCCCGAAGTGGCAGCCCTTGAGACGTCTCGGCGGGTGGCGCTCGGACGGCGGGTTGCTGGGGCGCCGGTCGATGCCGTTCTACGACTGTGTGTGCTAGCTCATGCAGTTGACAGCGAAGACGTTCTAGGACGGTGGGTATCGGCTCTTCGCTTGTCGGGGAGAGACGCTGCCCGGGCCCAGACCCTGTTGGATGGGGTGGCCATGGTTGCCGAACAGGGGGCCGAGCCATCCGATGAAGATGTGAGACGGTTGGCCGTACGGGCCGGTGACAGGTTGGACGACGTGGTGGCCTTCGCCGGGCTAGTGGGGGTCGGGTTTGCTGGCACGGCTTTGGTTGAGTTGATAGCTCGCCTTAGGGCCGTTGGTGAGTTCGACGATCTCGGGCCAGGGCTTGACGGGGCCACGGTGATGAAACTGCTGGATCTGGAGGCCGGCCCTGGGGTGGGCGAGGTGATGGCCTGGTTGGGCGAGCTCCGGCTTGTCGAAGGGCGTCTTCCCGATGAGGAAGTCCAATCCCGATTGCATGAGCGGTGGGGGACCAGCGGGGACTGATCATCCGTGGTCGCAGCGACCGATCGGGCTGGAGGAGAATGCCGGCCGGCGGCTTTCGCGGTTGGCCTATGGTGGCGATGTGGCAGGTTGGCGAACCGGCGAGGCGAGACAGGTCGGTCATGGTCTGCTGCCCGTCCGGCGGCCGGCTGACGTCGACTACCGCCTGGCTCGCCAGACCACCCTCGACGGTTGGCGGCGTGGGTCGTTGGGCCGTGAGGTGCTGTGCGACGCCCAGCCCATGCTGCGGCGCAACGCCGTGGAGTGCGGGACCCGGACCAGCGAGATCTGTCCGGTCTGTGAGGACCACGAGGTGGCCCACGTGACCTACGTGTTCGGACCTCGCCTACCGGCTTTCGGGCGGTGTATCTCCACCCCGGGGGAACTGGAGCGGTTGAACGTCCGGAAGGCCCGTCTCACGGGCTACGTGGTCGAGGTTTGCGCAGCCTGCGGCTGGAACCATCTGGTGCGGGTGACCTCGCTCGGTCAGGGCTGAGTGTTCCGTCTTCGTGTCGTCGTGGTGCATGTGAAGTCCGTCGCTTACCAGTTCTGCGCGTGGTCTTAAGAAGTGGGTTTCGTTGTGTTCGCAGACCACTGTCACAGGCGCCTACGAAGGTGTCTGCATGGATGCGGACTATAGGCAGGTAGCCTGTCACCGCCTTCGTGAGTGCCGACCAGTAGGTGTCCACGGAGGCTCTGACAACCCGTTCCCCCTGCCCCACCGTGGGGCCCCGGGCACGCCGTGGGCGCTGTCCGAGACCAGAGGAGGTGAGTGCCTGCCATGCGGGCCTACGAACTCATGATTATCTTTGACGGCGACCTTGAGGCCGAGGCCTTGTCGTCCAGCCTGTCGAAGGTCACCGTAAATATCGAATCCGAGGGTGGACGCATCGCGTCCCTCAAGGATTCCGAACCCTGGGGGCGTCGGCGCTTTGCCTACCGGATCAACCACAAGTGGGAGGGCGTCTACATCGTCCTTGACGTGGTGACCGAGGCGGGCAACCTTGACTCCACGGATCGCATCCTTCGACTAGCGGATCGCAGTGAAGTGGTCCGCCACAAGATCATCCGCCTGCCCGATGCAGAGGTTGCACGTCGCGGCCTCTTGGGCGAGGTGGAGCCGGCTGAGGCCGGTTGAACACCGGAGAGAACTAATGGCATTTGATAACACCGTGACCGTTGTGGGCAATGTGACCCGGGATCCCGAACTGCGATTCACCCCGGGCGGTGCTCCCGTTTGCAATTTTGGTGTGGCTTGGAACATGAAATCCAAGAATGGAGAGGAGAACGTCTCCTTTTTCGACGTCACATGCTGGCGTGATTTGGCCGAAAACGTGGCCGAGTCTGTCACGAAGGGCATGCGGGTCGTCATCTACGGCCGACTTGACCAGCGATCCTGGGAGTCTCAGGAGGGCGAACGTCGTTCGAAGGTGGAGTTGGTTGCCGATGAGGTGGCTCCCAGCCTGCGGTGGGCGACGGCCGAGGTTTCAAGGACCGAGTTCCGTGGCGACGGCGGATCTGCCGCCCCGACGGGTGGTGGCGGGCAAGCCGCTCCTACCCACCCGACCGATGAGGAGCCTTTCTAATGGCACGTCGTACCCCTCCCCGCCGTTCCAAGCCCCGTGATGCGGGCCGGCGAGGCAAGAAGAAGATCAGCGCGTTGGTGATCGGCAAGGTTGACTACGTCGACTACAAGGATGCCGAGTTGCTCAGGAAGTTCGTTTCCGAGCGGTCGAAGCTTAAGGCCCGTCGAATCACTGGTAACTCTGAACAGCAGCAGCGTGAGGTCGCGAGGGCGGTCAAGAACGCTCGTGAGATGGCGCTGATCCCCTATACCAACCGCGTGACGACCCAGCGTCGCGAGCGCCGCAACGACGAACGAGGGCCCCGGGCCGATGGCCCGCCACCACGTCCGTCGGGGCCGCCGCCGGGGTCCGACGAGGTCATG
>Ga0206679_10000381_pt1 | contig 36669 bp, 23 predicted proteins | sample M110012015metaG_FD_155464 | JGI IMG/M metagenome (GOLD analysis project Ga0206679, IMG submission 155464) | Ammonia-oxidizing marine archaeal communities from Monterey Bay, California, United States - M1 100m 12015 | ecosystem: Environmental > Aquatic > Marine > Intertidal zone | place: USA... | reverse complement strand
CTTAAAAGCCATGTAGCGGAGCTATTGCTCGAATTATAGGTATTCCCATCAATCCATGTGTAGGAATCACAGGATACCTGCGTATCAGTTCCCGTCACAGAGCTGTTAATGGTGAGATCAAGTGTTACCAAACTGTCGCATCCTCCACTTGCAGTTAATAAGAAGGTAGCACTATTGTTAGTTGACGTATAGGTATTTCCATCAATCCAGATGTAGGAATCGCATGCGGTCTGTGTATCTGTGCCTGTAAGGGAATTTGTTATTGTTAAATCAAGAGTTACAAGACTATCACATCCTTGTGAAGTGGTATACAAATAAGTTGCTGTATTATTACTGGCCGTATAGGTATTTCCATCAATCCATGCGTAAGAATCGCAAGCTGATTGAGTGTCAGTTCCCGTTACTGAATTATTAATGGTTAAATCTAATGTGACAAGAGAATCACAACCATTGGCTCCACCACCCACGATATTAAATGTGGCCACATTATTACTTGTGTTATAGGTGTTTCCATCAATCCATGTGTAGGAATCACAAGCTGATTGAGTGTCTGTGCCATTAATAGTTTGATTATTTGATCCGAGGACTGATTGAATGGTATCGATACAGCCAATGGATGATTCCACAATGCAATAATAGGTCCCAGCACATAAATTTGAAGCGGTGGAACTCGTTTGACCTATTGAATTAAAGCCATCGTCATACCATGTATAGGTATATCCTGGAATGCTTCCAGATGCGTTAATTGTAATTGAACCATCACATACACAGGATGCATCCGTTGATGAGTTTAGTGATACAGATAAAGCCGTTAAAGGCTGGCATCCATTGTTAAATTCGTTGATATAGCTTTGATTCAATGCGTTATTTGCAAGGCCTGGTGTCTGTTCATCAGAACCGCATGCTGAAATATCTCCAGCACACCCTTGAGACCAATTGCTTTGAATATCTGGATCGCCATCATTAAAATAAAATACATCATCCGTTCCGGACCCTGCAAAATAAATACTGCTATTTAACGAAATGTCACCGTAACACAACGAAAACACTTCACATCCAGATAAGTCAACAAGTCTTACACAGTCTCCGGCATTTCTCATACCGATTCTTACCCAAACTCCTCCTGGATTCCATCCGGTTGCAGGGTAATCGCATGCAACAGCTCCTGGGGTACTCGAATTATTGTCAAACAAGGCTGTGTTATCTATTGGGATAACGAGAGTGCAATTTCCGTCGGTCATTGATAAATCATCGGAGGGCAAGCTAGGATTAGGGTCTGTGCCATTATATACTGTAATAATCGTGCCTACAGGAATACAAGACCAAAATGGGTCATTTGAAAAACGGTTACAGCCACTGGCAATTCCAGAAGGGCCATGATATCCATTATTGTCGTCAATAATCCAACCTCTTATATCAACACAAGGAATAGTTAGGTTTACACAATCATAGGAAGTGCCTGAATCTACAACGACAAATTCTATATACTCCTTGGTTCCAGAAGGACCATTAGAAAATTCATTTATTGTAAGTGTTTGAGAATGCCCTTTACTAAATAAAATAAAACAAAAGGACAGTGCTATTAATCTTTTTAATAAGAGATTGAGTTTTATAATCACAATAAAATGAGTAAAACAGTTTTGCAGTTCAAAGGTAACCAAAGTATTATTTCATTCGAAATTTTAAAACATTATTTATTAACGATTTAAGTAATGTAAGAATCAAATCAATAATTATTTTTATTTTCGACGCTTGTATGAAGATAATAGTCTGTTTTTCACTGGTTTTTTTATTTGGCTTTGGTTCTATTGGTCAATACAAACCTCAAAATGGGGTTATAGAATCAAAAAGTGATATAACGGCAATTACAAATGCTCATATTTATGTTTCGTCTACTCTGGAATATGAAAAGGCCAGCATGATTATCCAGCATGGTGAAATCGTAAAAATTGGTAAAAAACTAAAAATCCCGAAGGGAGCTCTCGTAATTGATATGAATGGAAGAACTATTCTCCCCGCATTTATAGAGCTCAATTCTAAGCTTGGTATTCCTGAAGATAAAAAGAAAGAAATTAAATCTTTTACACCTCAGACCGAATCAAGTAAGACAGATTCCTATTATTGGAATGAAGCCATTCATCCTGAAATAAATTCAAGCGAACTTTATCAGAAAAACTTAAAAGAGCTGAAATTATTGAATGAAAAGGGCTTTGGGTTTGTTGTCTCACATAAAGCCGACGGAATAGTAAGAGGCTCAGGGGTTCTTGTTTCAGCGCATGGAGAAGATCTGTCGAAAGATATTTTGGTTCCGGAGGTTGCTTCGTTTTATTCTTTAAACAAGGGATCTTCAAGACAAACATATCCTTCATCTCAAATGGGATCTATTGCCCTTTTGAGACAATCTTTATATGATTACAGGTATTATTCTATCTCGGATAGATGCCATACTGACCTTTCTATGGAAGCCTGGAAAAATCAAATGGAGCTCCCTAAATTTATGGAAACAAAGGACAAATGGGAGATTTTACGAGCAGCAAAAATAGAGAAAGAATTTGCCATTGATTTAATGTATTTTGGATCTGGAAATGAATACGAATGTGCAAATTCACTGAAAGAGCTAAATGCCAAAATTATTCTTCCAGTAAATTTTCCTAAAGCATTTGATGTTACGGATCCTTACATCTCGAGATTAATTCCACTAAGTCAGCTTAAACACTGGGAGCTGGCTCCTTATAATTTTTCAATTCTTTCAAATAATGAAATGACATTGGCAATATCATCCATGGGTATAACAAGTGCGTCAGAGTTCTGGAGTAACATTCGTAAAATAATGCAAACTGGAGTAACAAAGAATGAAGTACTGAAATCATTAACGGAGACCCCCGCTGATTTTCTTGGTCAAGAAACAAATATGGGATCTCTTGATAAAAACAAACTAGCAAGCTTTTCAGTATTTAGCGCAGATCCTTTTATTGATGAAGCTGCAAAAGTGAATGAGGTTTGGTTAATGGGGCAGCGAAAAGAAATATCGCCTTATCAAAGAATATCTGTATTGGGTAGTTATAATGTAAACCTAGGAAATTCTGAATTGTTATTGCAGGTGTCGGGAACGATTAATCGATTAAGAGCATTCGTATATGAATACAGTGAGAATCATAAAAAAGTCGATTCTACTAAAACTAAAGTGGACCTTAAGATAGAAGGAAATGACATTACTCTTACTATGAACAGAAAAGACACTCTTGGACCGTACGTCGAGGTAATGCATGGGAAGGTATCTGATAATGGCGGGGTAATGGAAGGAGATATGGTTCTTAAGAACGGTCTCTGGAAATACTGGAATGCTATACGCATAGAAGAACCAGGCAGTAAGGAAGAAGACACGAATTTGGACACATTACATACAGGAAATTGCTGGTTTCCAAATTTAGCGTATGGCTTGGATAGCTGTGCTACAGAACAACCCATTTTATTTAAGAATGCCACTGTTTGGACAAATGAAAAAGAAGGAGTCCTACTGAAGACAGATGTCCTTGTGGAAAACGGGAAAATTATCGGGATAGGGGAGTCTTTACAATCGAATAGCTCTAATACGAAAGAAATTGATGCCACTGGGATGTATTTAACATCAGGAATTATAGATGAACATTCTCATATAGCCATCTCCAAAGGAGTTAATGAAAGTGGTCAGGCCGTTTCTGCAGAGGTCAGCATTGGTGATGTGGTGAATCCTGATGACATTAATATTTATAGGCAGCTTAGTGGAGGAGTGACCTGTTCACAGTTATTGCACGGATCAGCGAATCCAGTTGGAGGAAAATCCGCAATCGTGAAATTAAAATGGGGAGTACCACCAATAGATATGATGGTAGAAGATGCACCAGGGTTTATAAAATTCGCATTGGGAGAAAATGTGAAACAATCAAATTGGGGAAACTTCAATACGATTCGATTTCCCCAGACACGAATGGGGGTGGAACAAATATTTTATGATGGGTTTTTTCGGGCTAAAAATTATAAAAAGGAATGGGATATCTATCGTAAAAATGAAGATAAAAAAGACATTAAGGAACCACGTGTAGATCTGGAGCTGGAAACTTTATCAGAAATAATTGAATCAAAGCGCTTTATTACTTGTCATTCTTATGTTCAATCAGAAGTCAATATGCTCATGCATGTAGCTGATTCCATAGGATTTAAAGTGAACACGTTTACTCATATTTTGGAGGGTTATAAGGTCGCTGACAAAATGAAAAATCATGGAGCGGGAGGGTCTACATTTTCAGATTGGTGGGCCTATAAATACGAGGTAAATGACGCGATACCCTATAATGCGAGCTTAATGCATGATAATGGAGTAGTAGTGGCTATTAATTCTGATGATGCAGAAATGGGAAGACGTCTGAACCAAGAAGCAGCAAAAGGAGTCAAATATGGAGGAATGTCTCAGGAAGATGCGTGGAAAATGGTCACCTTAAATCCGGCTATTCTTCTTCATTTAGATCATCGCATGGGTAGCATAAAAGTTGGCAAAGATGCTGACCTTGTTTTGTGGTCTGATAACCCACTGAGCATTAAGGCAAAGGTGAATAAAACGATTATCGAAGGGGTTATATATTATGATTCAGATCAAAAAGCGGCATTAGAAAGAAGAAACAGATTGGAGAGAGCCAGAATTATTCAGAAAATGCTTCTGGAGAAGGAAAAAGGAAGGCCTATATCCAAATTTAAATATAAAAAGGAGAGGTTTTATCATTGTGATTCTGTAGGTGAAGAAGGTGACATTAAAACGAATATGCATTAAGTATGAGGATATATAGCTTGCTATTTATTGTTTTTTCATTGGGGTATTCGTATTCGCAAAAGACTCTTTTAAAAGGAGCCAAAATTCATATTGGCAACGGAAATGTAATTGAGGAAGGGTATCTGGGGATAGAAAATGACAAAATCATACTTGTCAAAAATATGCTGGTGTCCAGTATCATTGATTCTGAATGGGATTCGATTATTGACGTGAGCGGGAGTCAAATTTATCCGGGATTTGTTGCTTCAAATACTACCCTGGGACTGACAGAAATTGATGCTGTACGGGCAACCAGAGATTATGATGAAGTGGGAGAGTTTAATCCACACATAAGAAGTCAAATCGCCTTCAATGCGGAGTCTAAAGTTGCTCAAACAGTCAGAACCAATGGAGTTCTTATTACTCAGGCCACACCTCGAGGTGGGATAATTTCTGGGACATCATCTGTAATGAGCTTGTTTGGGTGGAATTGGGAAGATGCGACAATTCTAAAAGACGACGGAATTCATGTCAATTGGCCGAGAAGCACTCAGGGTGGCGGCTGGTGGGCTGAACCCAAACCAAAAACAAGAAATAAAAATTATCAAACAGAAAAGTCAAAATTAAGCGAGTTTTTTAGCTTGGCAAAGGGATATTCAGAAGCGAAGACCCCATCATTTGACCAGAGGCTTGAGTCGATGAGACGTTGTTTTTCAGGAAACCAAAGGGTTTATTTTCACGCCAATGAACTACAGCAAATTCATGACATTATTGATCTGGTTAACAAATTTGAAATAAAACACCCTGTATTAGTTGGAGGATATGATGCGCATATAGTTGGCCGAAAGCTTCTGGATTCAAAAATGCCTGTAATGCTAAAGAGGATACATAGCTTGCCACAAATAGAAGATGAACCAACAGATTTACCATATAAATCGGCATTTTTATTACAAGAACAGGGCATTCAATTTTGTATACAGGGTGCAGGAGATATGGAAGCAATGAATTCCAGAAACCTTCCTTTTTTGGCTGGGACGGCAATGGCATATGGCTTAAGTGAAGAAGAAGCGGTTAGAGCTATTTCATTGAGTCCATGCGAGATAATGGGGCTCAATCAGGATTACGGCTCTCTTGAAGTAGGTAAAAAAGCAACATTTTTTGTTTCTGCTGGCAATGCGCTTGATATGATAGGTAATGATGTATTATTGATCTTTTTTGACGGTCAATCAAAATCTACATCAAACTTTCAAAAGGAATTGTATTTAAGGTACAAACAGAAGTATGAAGGAGAATAATCTTTATTGTCGAGATCTTAGCCGTGAATGGTCTCCGATTTGCCGTATTGCTTCATAAGCTGAGCTTCAAAATTCAAAAACTCTTCCCATTTTTTTTCAACAGGTGTATTGCCTCCATATTTTTTGGCGAAATTCAGAAAGGTAATGTAATGGCGAGCTTCACTTTCCATGAGCATCCTATAAAAGGCCTTTAACTCTTTGTCTTCAAGCTCTTCCGAAAGAATTTTGAAACGTTCACAGCTCCGTGCCTCAATCATTGCAGCAAATAGCATTTGATTTACAAAATGCCCTTCTCTTGAGCCATTATTTTGTTCTTTTTTTAAATATTTAGCCAGGTCATTGACATAGGGGTCTTTTCTTTCAAATCCAAGCTTAAAACCACGCTCTTTAATTAGGTCATGTACCATTTTAAAATGCTCCATTTCCTCCTGACAAATTTGAACCATGGTTTCAACTAAATCGGGATATTGAGGATACTGCACAATGATTGAAATGGCATTACTTGCCGCTTTTTGTTCGCAAAAAGCATGGTCAATAAGGATATCTTCTAAATTTCTTTCTACAATATTGACCCATCGCGGGTCTGTTGCCATCTTAAGTCCCAGCATTATTTTTTCTTTTCACAAAATTACATTATAATTCAGTATTCTGCATTTGGACATCTAACTTGAAATAACAAGTAGACCTTTTGTTCTTTTTGTATATTTGACTCTCAATAAAAAAAATGACTAAAATCGCTCAAAATAAGACAAATCAAGTAATAGAAGAAGCTGTTCTTAAAAAAGCATTTGAGTTCATGTGTACAGCCAAAACGCTGGCTGAAAAATATGAAGCGAATAAGGAGGTTACGGCAAAGTACGTTCATGCCACGTCAAGGGGCCATGAAGCGATTCAAATTGCTATTGGAATGCAGCTGAAGTCATGTGATTGGGTTTCTCCGTATTATAGAGATGATTCTATTCTTCTTTCAATAGGTATGACACCTTATGAGTTAATGCTTCAGGTTTTTGCCAAAAAGGATGACCCGTTTTCAGGAGGACGTACGTATTATTCGCATCCTTCATTAAATCGTGACGATTTACCTAAGATTATTCACCAGTCTTCTGCAACAGGTATGCAGGCCATTCCCACTACAGGTATTGCTATGGGAATACAGTATATGGAAAATGAAGGGATAGGTAATACTGAAGGGAATAGTCCTATAGTGGTATGTTCTTTGGGAGATGCCTCATGCACAGAGGGAGAGGTTTCAGAAGCTTTTCAAATGGCGGCTTTAAAGCAGTATCCGATGGTGTTCTTAGTTCAGGACAATGAATGGGATATTTCAGCTAATGCGGAAGAGACAAGAGCTCAGGATATCAGTGAATATGCTAAAGGGTTTAATGGTCTAGAAGTCAGAACGATAGACGGAAGTGATTTTGAGGAGTCATATCACACAGTGGAGGAAGTCTTTGGGATTATTCGAAAAGAAAGAAGGCCATTCATTATACATGCGAAAGTTCCTCTTTTAGGACACCATACTTCTGGTGTGCGCATGGAATGGTATAGAAACGACCTTGAAGAAGCACAAAAGAAAGACCCTTATCCAAAACTAAAGAATCTTATGAAGTCTAATGGCGTCTCGCTTTCAGAAGTCATCAATACGGAATTTCGAATTAAGAAAGAGGTAGATTCAGAATACGAAAAGGCTATAAATGCGGAAGATCCTTCAGAAGAGAGTATTCAGGATTTTATTTTTGCACCTACGGAAATCACTAAAGAAAAAGGGGAAAGGTCGCCAAAAGGAAAAAAGAAAACAGTCATGGTTGACTCTGCACTATTTGCCGTTAGGGAAATAATGCAAAAACATCCCGAGGCTTTATTATATGGGCAGGACGTTGGTGGTAGATTAGGAGGGGTTTTTAGAGAGGCAGCAACTTTAGCACAGACATTTGGAGATAACAGAGTATTTAATACGCCTATTCAGGAAGCTTTTATCATAGGATCAACAGTTGGGATGTCCGCAGTAGGATTGAAGCCAATTGTTGAGGTGCAATTTGCTGATTATATCTGGCCTGGGCTGAATCAGCTGTTCACTGAGGTGTCACGGTCTTATTATTTATCTAATGGGAAGTGGCCGGTCAGCTGTGTCATCCGGGTTCCAATTGGCGCATATGGTTCAGGAGGTCCATATCATTCATCTAGTGTTGAATCTGTTTTAACGAACATTAGAGGAATTAAGGTGGTTTATCCTTCAAACGGTGCCGATTTAAAAGGCTTAATGAAATCAGCTTATTATGACCCGAATCCTGTTGTACTCCTGGAACATAAAGGATTGTACTGGTCTAAAATTCCTGGAACTGAAAAGGCCATGTCGATTGAACCTAGTGAAGATTATATTATACCCATTGGAGAGGCCAGAACCGTTAAGAAAGCCGACTCGACTTTCATTAATTCCGGGCAAAGTCTTGCTATTATTTCCTATGGAATGGGGATATACTGGGCACTTGAAGCAATGAAAGATTTTGCGGGACAAATTGAGCTGCTGGATTTAAGAAGCCTGAATCCCCTGGACCATAAAGCAATGAATCAGCTTTGCCAAAATCACGGCCGTGTGCTTATTGTAACTGAAGAATCCATTGAATGTTCTTTTGCCTTGGGGCTTGCTGGAAGATTACAAAGAGATAATTTTAAATTCCTGGATGCGCCCATTCAAATAGTGGGATCCGTGGACACTCCGGCAATACCATTAAATTCTAATCTGGAATCAGCTCTGTTACCTAACGCTAATAAGGTAGGTGAAGTCATAAACGAATTACTTAATTTTTAATTAATGACCATTAAAGAAACAATACAAGAAGTGGAGGAATTTCATGAGGCGTTTGGAATTCAAAACAATTATGAACCAACAGCAAATCTTTCGGAGACAGAGCTAAACCTTCGTCACCGGCTTATGGCTGAAGAAAATGAGGAATACCTTGAAGCTGCGAGAAATGGGGATATTGTAGAGATTGCCGATGCGCTTGGGGATCAATTATATATTTTATGTGGTACGATCTTAAAACATGGGCTTCAGGACAAAATAATGGATGTTTTCAAAGAAATTCAACGTTCAAATATGAGTAAACTGGACAAAGAAGGCAAGCCTATTTATCGGGAAGACGGTAAAGTCATGAAATCTGAACTATACTTTAAACCGGATATTAAGTCGATTCTCGATTTGACGTGAGTTATCCACGATTTGTTCTTTATTTCTTTTGAGAGGCTATACATTTTAAAAGGAAAACTAAAATAGTTTTGAACTATGAATGACATTTCCTTTTATTTTACTTCTATTGAACCAAATGAGAAAGTATTTAAGGAAGACCAGATAGGTCATTCAATAGAATCGTTCACAAGTGAATTTCCCGAAATTACTTCAGGATCCATTGCTGTAATGTATGTGCCAGAATACAGAGGCCATATAGATGAAGAAAACAATGATGGGTCTTCGGAATTTCGTTCCTCACTCTATAGTTTAAATAAAAGTAAGTATTGGAAACATAAGCTTTATGATTTAGGAGATGTTTTACCGGGAAAAGAGCTGAATGACACTTATTTTGCATTGTCAAATGTGGTTTCAGAGCTAATTAAAAACAATATTCTGCCAGTTGTTGTCGGAGGGTCTCAGGATTTGATTATGGGAATTTATGAGGCATATGAGAAACTCGAGCAGCTTGTTAATATTTGTTCTGTAGACTACAGTCTTGACCTTGGTGACACTGAGCAAGAGGCAGACTCCCATTCTTATTTAACCCCCTTAATGCTAAAAAGGCCGTGCTACCTGTTTAATCATGCAAATATCGGACTACAACTACCGTATGCCCGTCCAAATGATTTAAAGCTCATCGAAAAGTTGTTATTTGATGTATGTAGGTTAGGAGAATTTAATGCGGACTTCAGAAAAGCAGAGCCGCATTTGAGAAATGCGGATATCATTAATATTGACTTTAATTCAATAAAAGCATCAGAGGTGTTTTCACATCAATCAAATCCAAACGGCTTTTATGCAGAACAAATGTGCCAGATTGCAAAATATGCAGGTATATCGGATAAGGTAAACTGTCTTGGAATTTTTAATTATGTTCAAATCAATTCTATATCTGACAAACTGCTTTCAGAAATCATATGGTACTTTATAGATGGTTTCCAATCGCGCTGGGGGGATTTCCCAATTGGCAGTAAGGCAGAGTATAAAAAATTTACAGTGGTGCTGGAAAATGGAAATTACACTATTTCCTTCTTTAAAAGCAACAAATCAGATCGGTGGTGGATGGAAGTGCCATATCCGCCAAAATCCGGTAAAAAATACGAGAGGCATCACCTAGTTCCGTGTAATAAAGAAGACTATGATATGGCAATGAAGAATGAAATGCCTAACTTGTGGTGGAAAACCTATCAAAAACTAAGTTAATATTGAGATTAAGAAAACATCTATTTTGTTTTTATTATCGAGAAAATTATTTATTTTAGCGTCTTTAAATGGTGCCATGTTTTAAATATGACTCCTTGTTTGTGTTAAATAAACCATATGCTACATAGAAAATGCTGTATTAGCGTCTTATTTGTAATTTTTACTGCGTCTGTTTCAGCTCAGCAAGATAAATTAATCACACATTTTATTTATGATAAGATGAGTATTAATCCTGGTAAGACAGGAATGGGGATGTTAAATACGATATGTGCTACCACATTATACAGAAATCAATGGGATAAAGTGAATGGCGCACCAAATTCTGCTGTTTTAAATATTGAAGCAGATCTTAGTCGTTTTTTCCCTGGTGGAGTTGGTTTGGCTTTTTACCATGATGCCATAGGTTTTGCGCGTCAAAACAATGTGATATTGAATTATTCATATCCTATAACCATCGGCAGGGGCACTCTTGGCTTAGGTATAGGGGTCGGAATCATAAATTATGGAATGGATCCTTTATGGGTTCCTCCTACATCTAATCCTGATAACTCTTTACCCACAGGTTTTGCTGCCACGAATTTAGATGTGAATTTTGGAGCCTATTATAATGGAAAGGATTTTTATGCAGGAATATCATCGACTCATTTGACAGAGTCCTTGTTAAAACAAACAGTAAATAATTTTGACCAGACGTATCAAACAGCCAGACATTATTATTTAATGGGTGGAAAGAAGTTTCAGGACATATTGGGAGGAACTATAGATGCACAGGTATTAATGAGAACAGATATGGTGAAATTTTCAGCTGATATTAACGCTCGATATATTTATGATTTTGGTAATTCAAAAGTAGGGTATGGAGGAATGACGATTCGTACAACTGATGCAATCGCTTTTATGTTTGGATATACCCCATTGGAGAACCTGACTGTAGGATATTCCTACGATTTGACATTGTTTAATAAACTAGCTAGTATTTCAAGAGGATCACACGAGCTTCTCGTGAGATATTGCTATAATATACCGGAACCACCAAAGGAAAGCGGAAGGCATCCAAGGTGGCTCTAAAAATTATTGTAACTATTTGAATAGTTCTTACGTTATAACCAAACTAAAACCTATAGCAAATGTTAATTTGGGAGACGTTGAACCAAAAAATATAAAATGAAGAAGTTAATTTGTTTAATTGCTTTGCTTTCTGTTTTCTACTCATGTAATGAAGTAGAAGGAAATCTAGTAGGAGTAAAAGGAAGAGACGTTTTTTATCCTGATATTCTGGGTCCTGGTAATTTACCAATAGGAATGGCTTACATTCCGTCGGGTGCATATCAGTCTGGTGAAGATGATGAGGATATAATGGGTCTTCATACAGCCAAGAAAAAAACTCGGTCTGTACAAGCCTTTTATATGGACCAAACTGAAATTTCAAATAATGAGTATAGACAGTTTGTACATTGGGTTAGAGATAGTATTGCTCGAGAGAAGCTGTATCGTAGAAGCTACGGGATGGAAGCGGAACAATGGGTTCGAATTCCGGATGACTTTTGGATGAGATTAGGTCCATACGGTAAAATTTATGATGCTGGTTCAGATGTTCAGGGAGCGAATACTCCTTTTGAATTATTTATGGATTCAACCAATAATACTGAAGTTGATAAGACTATGCTAGTTATGGGAACGGTATATCAAAACGGAACAGATCCAAAGGATAAGGGCATGGGCATTAAAAAATTGCAAAAGTTGATCAATGGTACAGAATTAAATGATAAAGAGGATTCCCCATGGTTCTGGTCTTACTCTGGTGGAAAACAAGCAAAACCAGCGGTAAATCTTCAGGCTGTGGAAGAGACAATTTTCAAAAACTATCAAAAAGGCGGAAAAACTTGGGAAGATGGAAATAGAGGGATTAAGACCAAAACATCAACAGGTATCAAAAAGCCAGATAAGAGTGACTACGCTTTAGGTCGAATCGAGGCTAGGAAATACCTGACTCTGGATTGGGAGATGCCCATAGATTATGAGGATGAAGAAACAAATTTCTTGCTATCTGACATGTATTATAGTAGACAGGAGAGATTTTACGATCGACGTACAATTGATTCAAGGCTCTTGTATTTCGATTATTACTGGATTGATTATAAGGAGGCAGCACGCCGAGGAAAAATAATTACCAAGTCGGTTGATTCTCGCCGAACGTATTCTTATGACAGTTTAGGAAATGTACCAGTGGATTTGTATAATAGGTCAAGAAGAGACCCTCTTTCAAAGGATTATAAACGTGACGATTTACATAGGTCTACACTATATACTATGGGATCTGACATCAATAAGGTGTGGGTAGATACGACAGTATATACTGATCAGGCCCTGGATGAAAATGGTCAGCCTATCGATGGAAAACAAATTGCAGACCCAAATAATTTATATGGTACAATTCTGGAAAATCCTGGTCAGGATTTGGATTTAGGATTCACCAATAGTAAAGGTGGCCACAATGCCATTCGAGGTCATACGGATCGAAGCAGGTTTATTATTAAAGAGAGAATTAATGTATATCCAGATACCCTATGTTGGGTAAGAGACTTTACATATGCCTTCCATTCTCCAATGACGAAAAATTATTTTTGGCACACAGCCTATGATAATTACCCGGTAGTTGGTGTAACATGGACTCAGGCTAAAGCATTCTCAGTATGGAGAACACAGGTTTATCATAGCTGGTTGGAGTCAAATGGTGATTTGTTCGTCAATGACTTTAGACTTCCTTTGGAATCTGAATGGGAAAGGGCAGCTAGAGGTGATCTTGAGCAGTCGCAGTTTCCATGGGGTGGACCATACATCAGAAATGCAAGTGGATGTTTCTTAGCGAACTTCAAGCCAATGCGAGGTCGCTATTTTGAGGATGGCGGATTCCATACAGTAAAGGTATACTCATATAATCCTAACGGTTTTGGATTGTATTGTATGGCGGGTAATGTAGCTGAGTGGTGTTCAACTGCCTTTGACGAATCTCAATATGAATTTGGTCATGATATGAACTCTGATTATGAATATGAAGCGAAGGATGGAGATCATCCAGTGAAAAAGAGAAAAGTGATTCGAGGAGGTTCTTGGAAAGATATTGGATATTATCTAAATAACTCCACAAGAACGTTTGAATATCAAGATACGGCTAAATCTTATATTGGATTTAGAAATGTTATGACGCATTTAGGTCGTGGAGGAAAGGATTTAGACCTCGAAAACGGTGAAGAAATTCAATCTGATATTCAGTTGAAATAAAATATTAAATCAATATAGTTAAAGTTAAATCTAAAAATCAAATCTTAAAAATTAATATCAATGAGTGGACACGGGAATAGCTTTTTTGAAAGCAAATCATGGAAAAAGATTATGGCATTTGTATATGGTATTGGAGCTGCCGTTGTAATTATGGGAGCCTTATTTAAAATTATGCACTGGCCAGGGGCATCACCAATGCTTATAATAGGATTAAGTACTGAGGCATTAATATTTACCTTATCGGTATTGGAGCCTGTACATCTTGATTCTGATTGGTCAAGAGTTTTTCCGGAGTTAGCTGATACAGAGGGAGAAGGCGTTGAAGAAACTGTACACGTGGGATTGTATGATTTAATCAAAGCTGGAAATGATGAGCCTGGAGCTCAGGCAGATCAATTAGCTGATAAATTGCAAAATGCCGGAATAGATAATGCTTTAATAGGTCGTTTAAAGGACGGCATGTCTAATTTGGCGGAAAATGCTTCTTCATTGAGTTCAATGTCGGCTACAAATGGAGCCACTGATCAATACGTAAGCAGCCTTCAAAATGCATCTACTAGATTGAATGAATTATCACAGCAATATTCAGCTACAGCTGATTCAATTGCTGCTATTTCTGGAGAGGGAACAAACTTTGGTCCAGAAATGGAAAAATTAAGTTCAAATATTTCAGCACTTAATAACACCTATGAGTTGCAGTTAAGAAGTTCACAGGAATATTTAAACAGTATGTCTAGTACTCAGGAACAACAATTAGCAAGTATGTCTAACATGAAAGATCTTCAAGACAGTGTTAGGTCTGTTATGAGTGATCTAGCTGAATCGGCAACTGATACACAGGCGTACAGAGAAAATATGGCAACATTATCTCAGAATCTGGCAGATCTGAATAATGTGTATGGTAACATGTTGAAGGCAATGCGTTCTTAAATAAATAATAATTATAAAAACAATTTAAGAAACAACAGATATGGCAGGAGGTAAGGAAACACCCAGACAGAAAATGATTGGAATGATGTACTTGGTACTCACGGCATTACTTGCCCTGAATGTATCAAAGTCCATTCTAGACGCATTTGTAAATATTGAAGAGAATATCCAGATAGGTAATATAACAGAGCATCAGCGAGGAGATGCTCAAATAATTGCAGTAGAGGGTAAGTTAGAGAATGATGAGGGATATAAAAGTCCACGTGCGGCTGCAGTTTATGCTTCAATGCAGAAAATTGATAAGCTAACAGCAGAGAAAATTCAGCTGATTGATAAAGTTAAGCTGTTAATATTTCAAGCAACGCAAGAAGATTTAGATCCTAAGGCTGAAGAACCTATTTGTATTTTGGCAAAAGGTCAGGTATTGAATTTTACGGATGAAAAAAATCCCCGTTTAACAAAAGACGCTTCTGTGGTTTATAACAATAAAATGGTACCCTTTGTTAAGCCGTTACGAATGAACCTACATAATGTATCTGGGAAAGATAAATTTGATGAGCAGATGTTGGTAATGGGAATTAATGAGTCTATTGAGGAGCCCAAAAAAGATGCTCCTGGCTTTGCGGTTTGGCCTGCTATGAAGGATTACCGCAAAAAATTACCTGGAATATTGGTAGACTTATCTAATAAGCTGGCTAAAATGGATAGTACAGAAAAGTCATTTAAATTCAAAGATCCAAACATCAATAAATATAAAGACATTAATGATTTAGGTAAAAAACTGGATAAGGCACTTAGTTCAATTGATGAGCAAGATCCGAATTTGGCCTATGAGCTTAAGAAAATATATCAGGGTTTAACGAAAAATGAAAAAATACCAGATCCTAATGGGGAAACAGAACCTTTGCATTGGATAGGGATGACTTTTGACCATGCACCCGCTGTAGCGGCTATTGCGGCTCTTTCGGGCTTACAAAGTGAAGTTTTGACTGCTAGGGCAGATGCCTTAACCTATTTGGCAGGACTTGTCGGTGGTGGTAGTTATTCCTTTAATGCAGTTGAAGGACGAGCATTTGCTCCGCCATCTGCTACTGCTGGAGCAACAGTGAAAATGGATGTTATGATGGTCGCATATGATACGGAAAAGCAACCAATAGTTATGCCTGATCAGGGTAAAGTAGTGGGAGAACCCAGAAATGGTAAAGCAACAGTGGAATTCACGGCTCCAAGTAGTGGTGAAATGGTATTAACGGGTAAAGTTGCCATAAAGGACAAGAATGGGCAACCGAAATGGGCAAAATACGAAACGAATGTACAGGTAGTTACTAAAGCAGGTTCTGTCTCATTGCCAGAGGTATCTGTATTCTATACAGAATGGCCTAATAAAGTAAGCTATTCGGCAGCCGGTGTGGTATCTTCAGATATTTCGTGTTCAGGCTGCTCTAGATCGGCAGCAGCGACCTGGACATCAGCAGGTACTCAGTACAAAGGTAAAAAGCTTTGGGTGGCTCCAGGTGTTAGACAGGTTAAAATCAGTTTATCAGGAAAAGATGCGGAAGGCAACTCTGTGAATTTTGGAGTCTTTAAATATAATGTCAAAGGATTTCCTAAGCCGGTTGTGCTTACCCCATCCCTATCGAAAGATCGTGGAGGATTCCTAAATGTGGGATTACCACCGTCTTCGCCGCTTCAAGGTGTAAATTACACCGTTCTTAGTGGCGATATTAATGGTTCTGGATTTTCAGGAAACAGGGTAACTGCTACTAATTTGGCTTCCATAAGACGAGGTAAAACGGCCGGTATTTATCTTCGTGTGAGACGATCAGATAACGGAAAAATATACAATATTGCGGGAGCAGTTCCGGTGAATTAAAATTGAATGATAGATTTTTTTATGTAGTTATAAATGAAACTCAAAAGAATTTTATACGTATGTTAAAATAAATATTATGAAAGCTCTATTAATTATTATTGGTTTAGTCTTAAGTCTGGCGTGTTTTTCTCAGGATGTACCTCCAAGAGGACCTTACAATACATTAGATGGAGGAATCATAGATGGCGTAGTATTAAAGGATGAGGTTCCTATACGTAGTGCCATTCCTTATGAGCATGTACGTTTGGCGGATTATGTATGGTCAAAACGTGTTTTTTCCAGAATTGATGCCAGAGAAAAACTGAATCATGAACTCTTTTTCCCTTTTGATAGTTTTAAGGATGAATACAAATTACCTAAGCGGATTGAGGATGTTGATGGGGAGTATTGGACAAAGCACCAGGAAAGATGGTCCTTATGGACAATTATTTTGAGACATATTATGTTGGGAGATCTTACAATTTATGCGCCGTATGATTATAAGGTGGTGAATAATGATTCGTATCGAGTAGAGGATGGATATCAGTTTAAATATCCGGTTAATATGACGTATAAAGAGGATTATGTTTCGAATGCTAATTATCAAAGAACTATAAATAGGTTTATTTCATCTACAGGTCAGGGTAAACCGGAGTCAATTAACATTACTGATATGTATGGCCAGGTGAATTCTGAAATTTTAGTAAATGACCCAAATTCAACCTTGAATTTTAGTGAATGGTTTGATTCAATTGTAAATTTGAATTACCCACCCGACCAATCTGAGCTAAAGTTATTTGATGATGATGCCAAAGCTGATCTTGAAATGCGTTGGAACGAGGCTGGTAGTAGTGGAGGGTCAGGATTTGTATATAAGCCAGCAATGCTTAAGCTACAATCTTCTGAGGGGATTACGGCCTATAATATTAAAGAAGACTGGTTCTTTGACAAAGAAAGATCACTGCTTGATAAAAGAATCATCGCTATAGCACCAGTGGCAAAGTTCACCTGGATGGATAGTGTTACAAATTATAGAGGAAATTTGGTTGCATTTGACGAGCTGGGAACTGAGGTGTATTTTGATAATGGTATTCATATTGAATTAGAAGGATCTGGTGTTGCTACCGTTGAATTGGAAATGTTCTGGTTGTATTTTCCGGAATTAAGAAACGTGATAGTGAATTACTATACCTATAACAATCATTCTGATGCACAGTGGATGACCTTTGATGACTTATTTTATAAGAGGAAATTTAATTCTCAAATCTATAGAACATCTGATAAATTTGATAGAGAAATTGAGGATTACAGATTCGGAATAGACGCGCTTCGAGAAGCCGAAAGAATTAAAGGAGAAATACGCAAGTGGGAACACGATGTATGGAACTACTAAAAGAATATAATATTAGTAAAACCCCTAAGAAATCTTAGGGGTTTTTTTATTTTTGCCTTATGAAATGGATTGGTAAAAGAATCAGTTTTGAGGATACCAAAAGAAGGACTACAGTTGTAATAATTCCAGAAAGACATCATTTGATTAACGCATTAATGGGAGCCTGGCTGGGAATGTGGTATTGCATTGGTGCAGTTGTTTTATGGTCCCTTTTTAAATTGAAATTAAGTGAACAGGAGTCTTTAATATTATATATATTCCTTGTTTTCTGGTTTTATTATGCATTCAGAATAACTAAGTCGTATTTGTGGTTATTGTTTGGTAAGGAGCTCATTAAAGTAGATGCTGATGCATTTTATATAAAAAATTCATTTTGGAAATATGGAAAATCCATTCCATATTACTTTGACAATATTAAAGCATTTCGCTTTGAAATCCCTGAGGGAAGGTCATTACAGTCGGTTTGGGAATCTTCACCATGGGTTGGCGGGGGAGAACGCTTTAGTTTTGAATATTTTGGTAAGCTTAAGAAATTTGGAAGGAAATTAAATGAGCGAGATGCTCAGCTGCTTTCCAATTTGTTAACAGCAAAATTTAAACAGTATAGAAAAAAATAGAATCATGTACGGAAATTTAAAAGGACATTTACAAGCTGAATTGGCGCAAATAGAAGAAAACGGATTGCTTAAAAGAGAGAGAATTATTACTACTCCTCAAGGATCACAGGTATCTGTAAATACCGGTGATGATGTGGTCATTATGTGTGCAAATAATTACCTGGGCCTATCCTCCCATCCGGAAGTGATTCAGGCATCTAAAAATGCACTGGACTCGCATGGATACGGGATGTCTTCGGTTCGTTTTATTTGTGGAACTCAGGACATTCATAAAGAACTTGAACAAAAAATTGCTGAATTTTATGGTACGGAAGACACGATTCTGTATGCAGCTGCATTTGACGCGAACGGAGGTTTATTTGAACCTCTTTTTACTGCTGAGGATGCGATTATCTCTGATGAATTAAATCATGCATCCATTATTGATGGTGTGCGCCTGTGTAAGGCCCAAAGATATAGGTTCAAACATTCTGACATGTCAGATCTGGAAGAGCAATTAATCAAAGCTCAGGCGCAGCGGTTTCGAATCATAGTGACTGATGGGGTATTCTCTATGGATGGAGATATTGCCAAAATGGATGAGATATGTGACTTAGCGGATAAATACAATGCTCTTGTAATGACTGATGAATGTCATTCGGCTGGTTTTATCGGTAAAACGGGCAGGGGAGTACCTGAATACTGCAATGTACTTGATCGAGTGGATATTATTACCGGAACTCTTGGTAAAGCGTTGGGAGGTGCGATGGGCGGATATACTACCGGAAAAAAGGAGATTATTGAAATGCTAAGGCAAAAGTCAAGACCTTATTTATTTTCCAATTCCCTCGCACCTTCTATTGTTGGAGCTTCTCTAAAGGTATTTGAGCTATTGAGTTCTTCAACCACCTTGCGTGATAAACTGGAAGAGAATACCAAATATTTTAAGGAAAAGGTTATTGCTGCGGGTTTTGATATTAAAAAAGGAGATTCGCCAATTGTCCCCATTATGTTATATGACGCGGCTCTTTCGCAGAAATTTGCTGATGGATTGCTAAAAGAAGGAATATATGCGATAGGATTTTTCTATCCTGTAGTGGCAAAAGGAGCTGCCCGAATCAGAACACAGATATCAGCCGCACATTCTTTTGACGATCTCGATAAAGCGGTTGATGCCTTTATTAAAATTGGAAAGGAGCTTGAAGTAATTTCTTAACTGTTTTTTGTACCAAATTAGTTCTTTATGCTAATTAAGTTGTTGCTTTTTCAAAATGATATTGATATATTTGTTCACAAACTCAACTCAATTGGAAACTGGAAATAGAATCGATGACATTGGTTTTAGTGCAACTAAGTTGCTTATAAATAAGGCATTACGTGTGCTTTTTTTATTGCTTTTTTCCATTGTTTTGTTCCCTCAGTTTGTACAGGCATTTAATGATCATGTGATTGAGTTTAGTGAAGATTATGATGTGCAATCCTTAGAAGTAGAAGAGTTAGAAGAATCAGAAGAATCAGAAGAATCAGAAGAATCATCTTGGGATAACTCGTCTAAAAATACGCACTGTATTCTGTTTATGACGGTGTTGTTAGATCCACAATTACTTTACAACAGCCGTCTGTTATCAAATCAAAAAAAGATTTACACTCCCCCTCCTGCATCCTGTTAGTCCGAGGTAATCGATTAATTCATGTTTTCGCTAATTACTTTTAATGAAAACAATGGTTCAAATTAGTTAAATATACAGAATGTTCAATATTAAAAATTTCTTTGATTTTTCAAATTTTCGCGGTGATATCTTAGGTGGATTAACTGCCGGAATAGTTGCACTACCCTTAGCTCTGGCATTTGGTGTAGCGTCTGGTTTAGGCCCTAGTTTCGGGTTGTATGGAGCCATTTTTGTTTGTTTCTTCGCATCTTTATTTGGCGGAACAAATACCCAGATTTCTGGTCCGACAGCTCCAATGACTGCCCTTAGCATGGTGATTATTGCGGGTATTATACAGATCAATGACAATGATGTAGAGAGAGCACTTCCCTTAATTTTAGCGGTATTTCTTTTATCAGGTTTGATTCAGATATTACTTGGATTGTCTCAGGTAGGAACATATATCAAGTACATTCCTTCAACGGTTGTATCCGGTTTTATGACTGCCATTGGAATAATTATTTTAATTACACAAATCCTACCTTCAATTGGTTATTATCCAGAAAAGGACTCGGGTTACGTGAGTACATTTATGGTTCAGGCAGAAGAAAATATTTTGGAGGACATTATTGAGCATGAAGAAAAAGAGAATATAATGGTACTGGATGATTTGGATGAAACAGTGTTCAGGGCAGAACATCTTAGTAATAAAGATTCACTAATTCAAAGGGAATCTCAGGCACTTGCAACGGAATCTTCAAGAGGTGTAACTGGTACCATCATGGTTTTACCCAGAGCCTTGCTTCGTATAAATTGGCTGGAGTTGATGCTTGCTCTTGGTACAATTGCTATTATTTACGGATTCAGGAGAATTACTTCAAAATTCCCGAGTACATTAGTAGGTTTAGTTGTTGTGTCCGGAATCGCTTATGGTTTTCATTTAAACTATGCTTTAATTGAAGAAATTCCTACAGGCTTACCAAAATTTCATTCAAATATATTTACCAATTTTTCTTTTGCTACCTTATTACCGTACCTATTGTCGGCAATCTCATTGGCGTTGTTAGGAGCTATTGATTCCCTTCTTACTTCCGTTGTCGCAGATAATATGACGAAGACCAGACATAAACCGAATCAAGAATTGATTGGTCAGGGAATAGGAAATAGCATTGCAGCTTTGTTTGGAGGTCTTCCAGGAGCAGGGGCAACAATAAGAACTGTCGTCAACATTAAATCTGGAGGAAAAACCAGACTTTCCGGAATGACTGCTGCATTAGTCCTGTTAATTATTTTGTTGGTATTAGGCCCAGTGGCTTCTAAAATACCCGCTGCAGTTTTAGCTGGAATATTGATAACTGTCGGATTTGACGTAATAGATTATAAAGGCTTGAGATCATTTTCTTTAATGAGCAATAATGAAATAGTCATACTTTTTGTGGTTATTATCGTTTCTTGTTTTTATAACTTGGTGTATGCCGTGGGTCTTGGTGTACTCATAGCAGCTTTAATATTTATGAAGAAAATGGGACAATTAGGTAATGAACAGACTAAGCTTAAGAAAATAAAGTCTAATGATGAAGTGGTCACCAACAGTGGTTTTGTGATAAATGAAAATAGTTCAAAACAGCTGACAATCGACTTATTTGGTCCATTGTTTTTTGGTTATTCCTATCAATTTACAGAACTGCTAAATAAGCTGACAGGTGCTGAAGTTATCATCCTTAATTTTGAAAAAGTGCCCTTTATAGATTATTCCGGATTGGTAGCTCTTGAAGCCGCCATTGAGTCATTTTCAGAACAGGAATGTAAGGTATATATTACGGGAGTATCTGGCCAAATAAGAGAACTGCTTGAAAAATCAAATGTAATACCAAATTTGATTCCGAAAGACAATGTATTCGATGATTATCAAAAATGTGTTAAATCTATAAATCTTTAAATGATGGATAAAGAATTAAACTCTTTTCTACAAAAAAATAAAGAATGGGCAGCGTCTAAATTAAAAGTTAATTCCAATTATTTTACAGAACTTTCTAAAGGGCAAAGCCCCTCTGTTTTATGGATCGGATGTGCAGATAGTAGAGTTCCTCCAAATACAATTACAGGGACGGAACCTGGAGACCTCTTTGTTCATAGAAATATCGCGAATGTTGTGCTTCACGATGATTTAAATCTAATATCTGTTGTTGAATACGCGGTTCTTGCGCTAAAAGTAGAACACATCGTGGTTTGTGGTCATTATGGTTGTGCAGGAGTACAAGGGGCAATGAACAATGTGAAAATTGGCAAAATAGATTCCTGGTTGGCACAGATAAAATCTGGACTCGATCAACATGAATCTGAATTAAATAAATTCAATAATCCTGATGAAAAGTTTAATAGGGCAGTAGAGCTCCACGCAATTAAACAGAAAGAAAACCTATTGACTCTTGATGTTATTCAAAATACCCGGGACGCTGGGCAGAAATTGGATATCCATGCATGGGTTTTTGATTTGAGTAAGGGGACAATACACGAAGCAAAATAGCTTAAATTTTGATTGATTATTTCTTATATTTAGCATAAATCAATCATTATTATCTCATATGACCCTTCTAAAGGTTAATGTTTTACTTATTTATTTACTGAGCATTATTTCGATTTCTGCGCAGCTCACCATTTCAGGAACTGTAATTGACGATTACAATGGTCTTCCTTTGGATAATGCAAAAGTGAAGGTAAAAGGTATGAATGCTGGTGCATTTACAGACCAAAATGGCGCTTTTAAGATTGTGTTACAAACGGAACTTCCCGTAATTCTAATCAGTTCTTACTTGGGATATATCGATAAGGAGACCGCTGTAACATCTGAAGAATCGATAATCATCCGAATGAAAACGGATAAAACCTTAAATCTTGAGGAGGTCAAGGTACGCAGTTTCGCCAGTGATAAAGAAAAAGAATCTGCATTGTCTATTGAAACCATGTCATTAAATGACATAAAGGAAACACCATCAACTGATTTTTACGAAGGTTTGAGCCATATGAAAGGAGTAGATTTAACCTCAGCAAGCCTGGGGTTCAAAGTGGTCAATACGCGAGGTTTTAACAGTACTTCACCAGTACGGACACTCCAGATTATTGATGGGGTGGACAATGCCTCTCCTGGATTGAATTTTGCACTTGGGAATTTTCTGGGAGCTTCTGAGCTGGATTTAATGATGGTTGAGGTTATATCCGGGGCGAGTTCTGCCTTTTACGGTCCGAATGCCTTTAATGGTGTAATCAGTATGTATACAAAAAACCCATTTAAATTTGAGGGCTTTAGTGCGAGTATTAAGGGTGGAGAGCGCATGCTTAATGAATATGGTATAAGATATGCTAAAGCCTTCCAAAATAAGGCAGGAGAGGATAAATTCGCCTTTAAACTCAATTTTTTCTACTTATCAGCAGATGACTGGGAAGCAAATAATGTCAACTCAGTGGAAGGACTGGATACCGATGTGGGGAATCCGGGAGGGTATGATGCCGTCAATCGATATGGTGATGAGAATTTATACGGGAATATAAACAACGCTTTGGATATTCAGGCACGTTGGATGACTCCTGGCCTTGGAAGATGGCATCGAAAGGGATATGCGGAAAAGGACATCGTGGATTATGATACTGAAAATTTAAAAGCATCAGGAGCCTTTCATTTTATGCTTAAACCGGAAGTGGAGCTAATTCTGGCCTCAAATTTTGGGACTGGTACAACGGTCTATCAGGGAGACAATAGATTTAGCTTGAAGGACATTCTGTTTTTTCAAAACAGAATAGAAATCAGAAAAAAAGATGACTTTTTTGTTCGTGCCTATGCGACAAATGAGGATGCTGGAAAATCGTATGATGCTGTTCTTACGGCATTCTTATTGCAGGACGCAGCAGCAGAAGATTGGGACTGGAGTGAGCGCTATCGACAGTATTGGTCTAGTAATATTGTTGATCAGGTGAGGGATTTGGATCAAAATATTAGCTGGACACCTCAAATTGGAGTCCCTTTTGATATTGATGCAATAGATTCTGTAGTGGCTGCGAATCCTGACTCCATGGGGGTATGGCATCAGCAAGCAAGTGATTATGCGAACCAGGCATACTCGAACTGGGGCATGTCAGACTATTTTGAACCTGGAACGCAGCGTTTTGATTCCCTAATGGCGGAAATCACAATGAAAACCTCTTTTTTAGAAGGAGGATCCCGAATTCAGGATCAATCGGCACTTTATCATATCCATGGCGAAAAAATATTTGATACTGAATTTGCCAAAATTACAGTGGGAGGTAATGGGCGACTCTATAACCCCAGATCTAATGGTTCTCTTTTCAGTGATACCGGTGGTGTAACAATTCTCAATAGGGAATTTGGAGTGTATGCTGGAATTGAAAAGAGGTTTAATGATGACAAGTTGATTCTTAAAACCACTATACGCGTAGATAAGAATCAGAATTTCGATTTTTTACCATCTCCTGCGGCATCACTCATATGGCAACCCAATAAAAAACATTCTTTACGCGGTACGCTTACTTCAGCCATTCGTAATCCAACTTTGCTGAATCAATACATGTATTACAATGTGGGAAGAGCCAAGCTCGTAGGAAATATTAGTGGATATGATTCCTTGGTGACAATTGAATCTCTTCGCGATTTTTATTATACCCAGAATCCCGATACATTGGATTATTTCAATCTTGATCCGATAGAACCAGAAAAAGTAAAATGTGTGGAGCTTGGATACAGAGGTGTGTTTTTCAATAATCTTTACCTGGACATGAATTACTATTTTAATTTTTACACCAATTTTATTGGCTATGTGAATGGAGCAGATATTTTTGTTACTCCCTTAAATACACCTATTATTAATGATGTTTACCGCATTGCGACAAATTCACGTGAAACGATTACTACGCAAGGGTTTTCTGCAGGAGTGAATTATTATATCGGGGATCATTATGCACTCAATGGAAACTATTCATGGAATGTACTAAATAAAGAATCGGATGACCCGATTATACCGTCGTATAATACCCCAGAAAACAAATTTAATATTGGCTTCAAGGGACGGGATATTTCCATTAAAAAATTCAAGGGACTAGGATTTAATATCAACTATAAATGGATCCAGGGCTTTGTATATGAAGGCTCTCCTCAGTTTACGGGTAGTATTCCCACCTATGGTCTATTGGACGCTCAGGTGAATAAAAAAATTGAAAAAGCCAATTTAACCATTAAAATAGGAGCTTCTAACCTATTAAATAATCAGGTTCTTCAGGTATATGGAGGGCCTTTCGTCGGGCGAATGATTTACGCCTCTTTATCTTTTGACTGGAAAGATAAATAAAATCAAATTCTTTAAATCAGTTATAAATTTTTACCTTAGGGCAACTTTAAAAATAATGATATGAAAAAAATACTTTTACCCTTAATTTGTTGTTTCGTGCTAATTGGTGCTGCTTTAGGGCAGGAGAGGTACGTCGATGAGGTATTTACAGATTTTACTGTAGATAGCAATATTGTTTATGCTCAGAACTTAACTGTACTGGCTGCTCAGGCGAATCCGCCCCAGCCCTACCTTCCTACAGGTCAGTTTGGAATTCCAGCTTTGGCATTTGATCTATATCAGCCAGTTGGTGATACTTTAGCAGAAAGACCATTGATTATTGTACTTCATACCGGAACTTTTGCACCTATTATTTACAATGGAAATCCCACAGGAATGCGGGATGATTTCGCTACCTCGCAAATGTGTCAGAGCTATGCTAAACGAGGATATGCCGTAGCAAATCTGGAGTACCGATTAGGTTGGAATCCGGCGGCTCCTACACAGGCTGAAAAAGCGGCAAGTCTTATGAAAGCTGTTTATCGGGCTATTCAGGACACCAAAGCAGCAGTTCGTTACTTCCGTATGGACTATGCGGTAAATGGAAACACGTATGGAATTGATACTTCCAGAATTATTCTTCACGGACAAGGTTCAGGAGGCTGGGTGGCTTTAGGATATGCAAGTGTGGATAAGTTAGCCGAAATACAACTTCCTAAATTTTTGGATCTAACAGATCCATCGAACCCGGTTGCATTAATAGATACAGCTGAGATTGGAGACTGGGATGGATATGGAGGTGTTTACAATGTGGAAAACAATGTGGGGTATTCAAACGATGTTCATATGGTGTGTAGCATGGGAGGTGGAATTGGTGATTTGAGCTGGTTGGAAGCTGGAGATGTACCTATGTGTGCAGTTCACTGTCCTACGGACCCTGTAGCGATATATACTACCGGAGATGTGGCAGTTTCACAGATTGGCGTAGTAACAACTGATATCAGTGGTAGCTATGATGTTATGGACAAGGCAAACGGTCTTGGAAATAACGATGTTTTAGCACCGGTTAATGCGGGAAGTGATACTTATACATTAGCGGCACAGGCAGCTTCTGCAAATGCTCAGGGAATGAATGATTTTGGTGGTACTGTAGTAGGTGCTCCTGTCGATAATGTGTTCCCTTTTATCACTCAAAATCCATATGAGGCTTCGCCTTGGGATGCATGGGATTCAACGACAACGGTTTATATTGCGACTGTAGTGCTTGGCCTACCTGCTCAGGCAGGAACAGATGCCCATACTTCCGCTTTAGCTCAGAATCCGGATATGAGCCCTATGAAATCAATGGCTTATATCGATTCTACATTGGGTTATTTCTGTAGACGCATCGTGCGAGCAACAAACCTAGATGGTCTTTCAGGAATTGAAGAAATGGATGCATCGGAATTAGGAATACAGATTTATCCTAATCCTGCGTCTCAAAATGTTACAATTTACGCTGATAAAGGCACTATAAGCTCAATTCGCTTATATTCAACTACTGGTGAGTTGGTTTGTATGGAATCAGATATTTCATCCAATCTTGTGTATCTCGACAATTTAAAATTGAAGGAGGGGCTTTATCTTTGCTCCATCGAGATTGACGGACAGACAGTGACCAAACGAGTAGTACTTAGATAAAAGACTACTTAGATACCATATTAAAGCGCTTTTCGGAGCGCTTTTTTTTGTGGTTTTTCTTTTTAATAATGGACATCGTTGCGCAATAATAATCAAGCGGTTTTAAAAACACCTTTATACGAGCTATTTAGATTTTTATTACATGCGTAGATTGTTTACATTTACACGTATAATTCTAAAAACTAAAACAATGAAAAAAAATTTTTACACTTTTATGTTATTGCTTTGTCTTCCATTTTTTGGCAATACTCAATTGGCAAGTCTGGGCGTTGGAGATACGGCACCCGGTTTTACTGCAACGGACATTCATGGAAATACCCATACACTGAGTGATTATGCAGGAAAATGGGTAATGATAGATTTGTTTACATACTGGTGCGGACCCTGTCAGGCTGTAGCACCGACTTTAAATGAATTCTATAAAAAATATGGTTGCAACGCATATGATATGATTGTTTTGTCCGTAGAAGGTGATGGAACGGAGCAGCAAACTATAGATTTTGAAAACGATTATGGCGGAGATGCCGCTTTCCCAACGCCGTCTATCAGTGGATTAGCTGGGGGTGGTGATGCTGTACATGCTGCATACAGTCCTGTTGCCTATCCTACAATTATTTTAATTGGCCCTGATGGACTCATTAAAAATCAGGATATCTGGCCAATTAGTGGTGTAAACACTTTTGAAAATGCCGTTAGCGCAGCTGGAGGAAGCACTATTTTGATTCCAAATCAATGTTCAGCTGGAATAGATGAGATTGAGCTGGGAGCTATTTCGGTTTTCCCTAATCCAAGCGATGGTGATTTTTCAATCAATATGTCAAATGCTGTAACTGAAAGTGTTCAGGTGGAGCTGATTTCTCTTGTAGGGACACTTGTCTATAAAACAGTGCATGAAACTGCAGCTAAAGGCAGTTCTATTGCTGTAAGCACTGAATCGCTTGAGTCTGGGTCTTATCTCGTAAGACTTACTGGACTTGATTCAGGAAAGACAAAAACCACAAATATTAGCATTAAATAAGGTCATATATAAAATGTAAAAGGGGAGTAAGACTCCCCTTTTTTGTTTGTTGTATAATTGAATAGTCGCTTCTTTGTTCAAACAAAAAAATTTATTCTGTTTTTGTGAATTTTAATACTCTAGGACGATCACCGGTGATTTCAATATAGTAGATTCCGTTTATTAAGTGAGAAATATCTATGCTGCCATTCGTTTTTCCCGAATTCATCATTGTGCCATTACTTGAATACATGGAATAGTTTAATGAAGTTTCAGAAGAAGTAAGGTAAATGGTATTTCGAGCTGGATTTGGATATAGAGTGACTTTTGTTTCATTTAGCTCATGCGCATTTCCCGCATTTCCCGCAGCAACGTTAAAGGACCCTGCCATACCCATCTGAAGGTGAGGTGTACACACATATTCGTAAAGTCCTTCTACTGTTGGAATATATTGAAAAAATGTATCTGCAGGTGCCTGCCAGATTTCGTCAAAACCAGTCGCTCCAGTAGGGATGTTTGTAGACGTAATAGTATGCACCATGGTTGGAAAATCCAGAGGCAACCATTGAATGGTATCTCCCAGCTGAATTTCTAAAGAAGATGGAAGGAACTGCATATAGCCATCCCAGACTTTTATTTCGTGAATAGTTGATTTGGCCGCGTATGGTGCCAAAATGATACTGGCAATGATTACTAGTTTTTTCATTTGTCGTTTTGTTTAGTAAATAAAAGGGAGACTACGGGTTCAATATTAATTGTTACTTATTCAATGATGTGTATTTTGGTTCGTAAAATCATTTCGTCTTGTTGGTTTCGAATTGAAATCAAATAGACTCCCTTTTTGAGGTTGTTTACAGCAATATTACTGCTTAAATCAGAATTAATGAGTTGTCTATTTGATAGACAATGTTTTTTGAATTCAGTTGCCTGAATAAGCAAAATAGTGTTCCTTGTTTTTAAAATTAATTACTCATAAAAAAAGGTGAGAGAAAATGTGGCTCCACCAGGAATCGAACCTGGATCTAAAGTTTAGGAAACTTCTATTCTATCCATTGAACTATGGAGCCGGATGGCAAAAGTATCTATTTTCTTAAATACCTTTCTAATACCTGCCATGTTTTCTCCGCAGTTCGGTCCCAGGAGAAATCCTTTACACGTTCTTTCCCTTTGTAAAGCAACTCTTTTCTTAAGGCTGAATCCTGAGTTATACGCATCATTTGATCAGCTATTTTATCGATATCATAGGGGTCAAAATAAATGGCTGCCGGCCCGGCAATTTCAGGTAGGCAGGTTCTGTCACTAGAAACAATAGGAATTCCACTTTTCATAGCTTCTACTAAAGGAATTCCGAATCCCTCAAAATATGGAGGATAGACCAAGGCAAAAGCACTTCCCATTATGCTGGCGAGTTCACTTATCTGAACATGCCCGGTAAATGTAACGTACGATTGTAGCTCTAGGGGTATATTTAAGGATTTCTTTCGCCACATATTGCTGCCTACAATGACAAGATGATAAATTTTGCTTTTTTCGTGGAAAAGAGTAAAAGCTCTGAGCAGATTTTCTACATTTTTTCTGGGGTGTATTGATCCTACAAAGACAAAAAACGGCCTCCCATTTGCGTATTTTGCGCGCACATCATTTTTATCATCAAGGTTTACAGGTGCAAATTCATCTGAAGCTCCGTTGTATACTGTCGTGATTTTCTCGGGAGGAATGTCGTATGTTTTAATAATGTCATTTTTTGAATACTCGGATACACTTATGATATGAGTGGCTTTTTTTGCAAACCTTGGGTAAAAAACACGGTAATAATTACGGACAAACCATGGTAAATCTTTAGGGTTGTGTTCGAAATTTAGATCGTGAATAGTGATGATCTGTGGAATTTTAGATCGCAGGTGACATAGGCCATCTGGTGACCAGAAAAGATCAATTTTGTATTTTTTTAATGCCCTTGGAAGAGTTATACTACCCCATATTACGCCTAAAATAACATGTTTCGCCATTGGACCGAATGAAATAGCGTGTACGTTTTTGCTAAAAATATATTCTTCTGAGAATGGTCTGTCAAAAAACAAATAAAACTGGTGTTCAGGATGCTGCAGACAAAGACGTTTAGTAATCTCTAAAGTATAATTACCAAATCCCTCCAGTTTATCTGCCAGCAGATGTCTACAATTGATAGCTATATTCACACCTAAAATTGATGAATGTAATTGTCTTTTTTCTCCTTGCCAATACTTGTCGTAGGTCCGTGACCACAATACACAATGGTATCCTCAGGCAATTCAAACATGGTGTCAAAAATAGAGTTTTTTAGCGTTCGTAAATCACCCCCGGGTAAATCTACTCTTCCAAAGCTTCCATTAAAAAGCACATCGCCATTAATTACGAACTTGTTTATTTCATTATAAAATACGACATGACCAATGGAATGACCAGGCGTATGGAATACCTTGAATTTTATATCTCCAAATGAAATTTCTGAATTGTGCTCGAGAAAAAGATCGGGTTCCGGAGAAATTTTATATGCTTCAAAACCGTACATGGTGGCATAAGTGGCTACGGCATTTAGTGTAGGCACTTCATCTTTAAAGAGATAAAAAGGGATGGCGTATTTATTTTTCACGGCATAATTACCAAGAATGTGATCAATATGGGCATGGGTGTTTAACAAGGCTATGGGTTTTAGCTGATGTTTTTCTATAAAATCAAACAGCTCCTCTTCTTCATACTTTTCATAGCATCCAGGGTCTATAATTACGCAGTTCTTGTGTTGATCCGCAACAATAAAGGTGTTTTCCTGAAAACCATTAAATTGAAATGAATAAACGTCTAATTTCATTAGCAGGAATAATTACCTAAGCAGATTAACGTGACCGCTAATTTGATATTGGTCATTTGTGAAATCCGTATACGTTAATTTCCATACGTAGGTCCCGTCCTGACATTTAATCCCATTAAACGTACCATCCCATACCTCATTTGGTGAATCTAGAGTATAAACCAGCTCACCCCAGCGATTAAAAATCAGACACTCCATTTCAATGAGATTTCCTCCTGAAACCTGGAAGACATCATTCATACCGTCATTGTTTGGAGTAAAAGTGTTGGGGACATATATACAAGCATCAAAAGTAATAGTAATATACTGTTCTGCCGAACACCCGTTCAAATCAGTGAATGTCACTTCATAAGTAATTTCCTGGTCTGGAGTAGCTATCGGATTCTGACAATGAATACAGGATAAATATTCTGCAGGTGACCACACGTATGACCCTATCAGATCAGAGTATGCCTCCAGCTGTATTTGATCACCATAAAAGGCCAGCACATCATTTGAGGTTTGAAAAGAAGGATAAGAGAACAAAGACACATTAACATAAGCTGTATCTATGCATCCATTGACGTCGATACCAACAACCATATATTCTGTTGATGAGGTCGGAACAACGGTAACATCATTTCCAAACTGACTGACCACCGTACTTGCTGGATGCCAGTAATAAAAATCAGCTCCATTTGCCCATAAGTAAGCTTCTTCCGTTGGACAGATAATAGTATCATTTCCAGCCGTTATTTCAATTTCAACGACTACAGCAAAAACGGAATCCATAATGGTACCGCAGGCATTACCTACATCGCAATAAAACCACTGATTTACAGTAGGACTTATTATAGCTACAGGGCCATCTGAGCTAAGTAAGAAAGGATCCGGAATCCAGTCATAATAATCTCCACCACTTGCAACAACAACCGCTTGGGATCCTAAACACAATTCAACCGAATCATCCATAAGTGGCACAGGCGGATCAAAAAAGACATTCACAGTTGTCGTGTCGTAATTCACACATCCGTCATCAGTCGTGACAGTAGCCACGTAAGTTGTTGTTGTATCAGGAGTACATATTGGGGTAAAAGAGGTGGGATCGTTGAGGTATATGGGAGGATCCCAGCTTATAGTTCCACTACCTATTACTTCCAATGTCATACTGTTGCCAAGGCAAAGTGTGGATTCAGGGGTAATTGAAATGGAGTTGTTGTAAACCTCCAAGGTGACCTGAACTGTTTCGGAACCACAGGTGTCAGATATAATTACTGAAAATGTGGTAGTCTGATCAATCGTGGCTGTTGGAGTAGCCGAAGTTGGGTCGTCGAGTAAGCCAGCTGGTGACCATTCATAAAATTGTCCTCCATATGCTTCGAACTGGAAGGATTCTCCCGGACAGATTGGGACTAAAGGATCAACCACACCTCCGCTAAAGGCGCCAATATTTACAACTAGACTCACTGAATCAGAGCTGAAACAGCCGGTAGTATCATAAACGATTAATTGTACAACGTATGACCCGGGTTGTGTATATTGGTGAATAGGTTCTTCTTCTGTAGATGTATTACCGTCACCAAAATCCCAGAAATAGGCGTTCCCATTGATGCTGTTGTTGAAAAACAGGACAGATTCAGGGATACAAATTAAAGGAGCGGGCTGTGCCGCAGCAGCTTCAATCGAGCTCAGCTCGAATTTAAAGACCGCCATATTACAGTTTGAGCTCAAGTTTTCCTCAGCAAAGCTTCCCGGAGTTGTTGTAAAACCAAAATTATTTCCACCACAGGCGCCACAAACTGCATGATAAATTCGTCCGGATTTATCAAACCTACTTGTCCCACCATCTACGTGATTCGAGCTGCTGTTCAAACCTCCCATAAAGGTGGCGTATTTTAAATTTTGCGCGTCTTGATCCAGTACGGCGATATAAAAATTACTTCCGTTTGTTGTTAATTGATGTGCATCCGGTGTTACAATAAAGCCATTGGTTGTTGAAAAAGAGGCCTGACCACTGGAATTCAAGGTTCCTCCCCAGCCGGCAAGATATATATCGTAGCAGTCTGAAACGAGAAATGCTGTAGGCGATATTTCCACATGCCCGGTAGCTGCGCCAATGGAAGTAGTCCAAGCTATGGTATTAAGATTTGAGTCATATTTTCTAATGAACTGACCAGATCCTGGTGAAGCGAAACAGCCAGGAGTGATGGCCCAGTTGGATTCAGTTTGACCATACACATAAATGGAATTATCAATATCGAATTGTACAAAATAGGTCTGGTCATATTCTCCTAAGCCCATAAAAGTTCCTGCAGTAATTGCACCTGTCGTACTATTGAATTTAGCTACATAACCATCTGAGGAACCTCCGTTAAAGGTTAAGTCGTTACCGGAATTCATTGGAAGAGTATTTGAATTTGTACCTCCTGCAATGCATAACTGGCCTAAATCATCGCTTACCTGAATTGAATTACCGGTTTCAAGACCTGCACCTCCAAAATAGGTGCTCCAAGTCAATGAACTGAGTGTTGGAGGCATTTTAAATAAAACGGCATCCTGGGTTCCATTTAAAAAGCCTTGGATGGCGCCATTTGTTGGGAAATCACTGGAATACGTGGAGCTGGCTACGTAGACATTCCCATTTTCATCCAAAGTAATTTCACCTCTGAACTGATCTCCGTAATTGTAATGGAGGTTTCCTGTATTGAGTCCGTCCATTCCTGTTCCTCCAACATAAGTGGAAGACAACAAGCTTGATCCGTCAGCACTAAGGCGAGCAATATAAATATCCGAACCGTCAAATTCTAAAGAATTCTCGTTGGCATATGGTCCTCCGTTAAAGGAGGCATCATAAGGAGAGCCTGCCATTGGGAAGTCATTTGATGAAGTTACTCCATAAATAAATAATTCACCGTTGTCAGCGCATACGATACTGTGTGGAGTCTCATTCCCATTTCCTCCTAGATAAGTAGCGTATAAAAGGGAAGTTCCGTCGGCATTGAATTTGGAAATCGCTACATCCATAGGAAAAGATCCTGTACCAGAATTATACGTTACATCATAGGCACCCGTAGTGGTTGGGTATCCCGTTCCGAATACGATACCACCGCCAAATAAATTGCCATAAAGATCCGGCGTTGCTGTAAACCCCCAATTGTCCGTTAGAGAACCTGAAAATGTTGAAAATGTTAAACTCGGGTCAATGTAAATCGTGTTTTCCGGATCAAATCCATCAGGAAAATAAAATGAAATATGCTCCTCTTTTATTTGATATTGAACAGCAAGCTTTGATTTGTTACCGTGCTCATCAATTTCCCATGCTTTAGGTTGCGATTGTATGAGTTCTCCAAATCGATGAGAAACCACAAGTTCACCATCTCTAAGCTGTATTGATTTCGCTCCTTCAAAACTAAAAGCAATTGAATTTAAATCAGCACCAGGATGAAGCATGAAATTATAGCTCAGCTGTCCTTGCTCTCCTTTGTAAATTAAATCTACATTCGAGTAAAACTCAGGGTAGGAAATTTCACTATATGATTTTACATTTTTTCTCCATTTTGATGACTCATTGCCTATATAATAATTCTTTACATGCATAGACGCACCTTTCTCTATTGTTTCGCTGGAAAAATTTGAATTTAAGAATGTCTGTTTAATGACATGTGCCTTATATAAAGCATCTTCCGAATGATGGTCCTCTTCGTCATGCTGATGAGACATTACGTCTGTCAAATAAAAACACATGCCGTCATTCTCCATGTACAGCTTACCCTGAGATAAGTCTACAGCATAGTCAATTCGTGGGTCCCATTGGCCTGAATTTGGTGTCATCCAAATTTTTTGCGCCATAGAAAACGAACCCCAGAATAGAGTTAAGAAAATAAGGACATTCTTCATTTTTGCTAATTTACGACGAAAAAGTCAGCTTTACTATAAATATAAACTCTTGAATACCATATTAGTTGCCTAGAAAACAAGAATATATTGGATTTGAATTTTGTCAAATAAAGCCATTTTTAGTTTCTTTGTAATCCAAACAAAACTAACTATGAAATTCATTTTGACATTTATCCTTTTTTTCAGTGCCTTTCAACTAACTACAGCACAAAAGTATTCACGAGTTAAGGTATTAGCGAGTGAACAAGAATTAAGCCAACTTTCAAATCTGGGAATTCCGGTGGATCATGGAATTCGAAAGAAAAACACCTTTCTGATTTCTGATTTTTCGGAAACTGAAATTCAGATTCTAGACGATTATGGTTTTGAGTATGAAATACAAATTGACAATGTCAAATTGTATTATAAAAACAGGTTGAATAAACCGAATTCACAAGGGAGCTACAAAAATGAAAATTGCTCTGGAACTTCTGGGGGAACGGGTTTTTTTGATCCAACAGTTCCCGGAAATTTCAATCAGGGCTCGATGGGGGGATATTTAACCTATGATGAAATGCTTGCTGAGCTGGATGCTATGTATGCCCAGTATCCGAATATTATTACGGCAAAAGAACCTATTTCTACTTTTTTGACGCATGAAGACTACCCTATATATCACGTGCGCATTTCGGACAATCCAAACTCAAATGAAGCTGGAGAACCGAATGTATTGTATAGTGCGATTCATCACGCAAGAGAACCTATGAGTTTAATGGAGACGATATTTTATATGTGGTATTTACTGGAAAACTATGGAACAGATGATGAGGTGACATATTTAGTAGACAATATGCAAATGATTTTTGTGCCCTGCATCAATGTGGATGGATATAAATACAATGAACAGATAGAACCCAATGGCGGTGGAATGTGGAGAAAGAACAGAAAAAATAATGGAGGAGGATCTTATGGAGTGGATCTAAATAGAAATTACTCGTACGGATGGGGAACCACAGGTGTAGATTTTAATACGAACAGCGACGTTTACCCAGGAACCGGTGCCTTTTCAGAACCTGAAACTCAGGCAATGCAATGGCTTGTCGAAAATTATGATTTTGAAACCGCATTTAATGCACATACCTACGGGCCTTCAATTCTATTTCCAATTGGTACTACAAATGCTGAATTTGCTGATCACCATGATTATATTCAGGATTTTACCAATCACATGACACACTTGAATGGATATGTAGCTATGAAGAGTTCGGGCTTATATCCCGCATCAGGAGATTCAGATGATTACATGTATAAGGTAGATATTGGAGTTGGAGAAAAAGACACCATTTTTGCCCATACTCCGGAAGTAGGGACGTCATTTTGGCCAGCAACTTCTGATATAATTCCGACATGCAAGGATATGGTGTTTCCGAATCTGGTTTTGGCTCACATAACACGTAATTATGTCGTTGTGAAGGATACAGATGCCGGATCAGTGGCTACGCTTTCTGGTGATTTTAACCATAATGCCAAACGCTATGGTCGTCTAAGCGGCAATGTAACCGTGTCAATTGAACCAATAATGAATATCACAAGTGTGGGAAGTAATCTGGTATACAATTTAAATGTATCAGAATCCCAAAATGGAGCAATCTCTTATACCTTAAATCCATCAATCGCTTTTGGTGATGAGATTCGTTATGTACTCAAAACAGATAATGGATTGTGGGTAAAAAAGGACACA
>Ga0206679_10000374_pt1 | contig 37002 bp, 34 predicted proteins | sample M110012015metaG_FD_155464 | JGI IMG/M metagenome (GOLD analysis project Ga0206679, IMG submission 155464) | Ammonia-oxidizing marine archaeal communities from Monterey Bay, California, United States - M1 100m 12015 | ecosystem: Environmental > Aquatic > Marine > Intertidal zone | place: USA... | reverse complement strand
TGCTGCTTCTGCAAGGGAAGCTGCTTCTTCATTAAACACACCTATTTGACCCCATAAAACTTTTGCTCCAACGATAATTGCTTCCTCGGCGATCCCATATAAAGCATCAGATCTTCTAAAAACCTGAACCATATCAATTGGCTGATCAACTGAATCTAAGGATCGAAATACTTTTATACCTCTAATTTCTTTGATATCTAACTTATTATTAATAGGAAACATCTTAAACCCCTGCTCGTGTAGAACCCTAAGCACGCCATAGCTAAATTTAGTTGGATCCGGGCTGGCCCCAACCATAGCGATTGTTTTTACAGAAGCTAATACATCTGCAAGATATTTTGAGGAATATTCTTCATTATGATCCATAGTAATCTCCTAAAGCCAAATATCAGATGTGCAGTCGCCACCTGGGTAGCGTGTTTCATGACAACGTGATGGTCCGTTTGGTTCTTTTCCAAAATCAACAATAAAATCTGGGTTTATTTTCATGCCTCCATTTTCGATGTCACAGTCAATCATCAGCATTACACCACCTTTATGTCTAATATCTGGATAGAATTGATTATCCCAAGTAGAAAATAAAGATGTTGTCACATAAAGCCTTTTACCATCGAGAGATAATTGAATCATTTGTGGTCCACCCGCTATTTCCACATCATTAACTGTTGGGGCTTTTCCTAACAGCCCACCCATCCACACTTGACCTTTAAAAACAGGATTATGAGGATCAGAAATATCGTACTGTCTCAAATCTCCATGAAGCCAATTAGATAAATACAAATACTTATCATCCATAGATAGCAAGATAACCGTTATTAGCCCTGGCAACGGGATTGGCCATTCAGGGTGCCGCTCATTTTCAACATCAATTATCTTTTTTACAATCCAATCATTCCCCTGCTTAAACCAATGTATGATGTTAGACGACATCGCAGCACCAACAAATCCATGTGTTGAATTCGGATTATGATGAAATCGAACTTCTAAAGGTACTAAACCATCTTCTCCAAGGTAATGTGTCTCCACAACCTTCTTCTTTTCAAAGTCCCAAAAGTGTATTTCTCTGCCATATTTCAAATGGCCCACTTCCTCTAAATCAAACCCTGGCATAAAAGTATTAGGTGCTGCCCATTCACTTGAAACCATCACATTATGACGCGGTTGATACCAAAAATCATAATTAAACTTCATTCCGCCTAAATCATTTTCCCAACGTCCTAATATCTCAAAATTCTTATTTAAATGCAAAAATCCACCTGGAGCATTGCCTTTCGCATCCCCAAGCATTGAAATAATTATTTCTGATCCAAGGCAATGAACGGTATGCGGTGCAGATAAGTCAGTTTTTGCTTTTATTTCATCACCACTAATGACTTTATGTACTTTTGGATTTCTAGGATCTGTGCCACAATCGACAATGTGAATATTAGTAGAACGAACACCAGGAACTATTAAATATTTTCTTTCCATTTCTGCATCTTCAAAACACGAAGAACACGCATTCCATCCCATATGATGCAACTCATCTCCAATTCCTGGCATCTCACAACGACTAATCACTTGCGAATAAGTTGAACTAGACGGATTTGCATCAATAGTTGCGAGGTAATCCGGAGCTTGAATGCCAGTTCCCACATAAATTGCAATCGTATACAATAATTCTTCCCTTGGAGCTTTCATCGCTTCCATTGGCGATGCATACCCTGGTCCACAACATGTTATTCCATCCATAAAGTATCTCCAAAAATATATATTGCATCAAATTTAATATTTATCGTATAATAAGAATAATTCTTAGTAAATGAGAAAGTTATGAATATTGATAGAATAATAATAATTTTAGAAACTATCTCTATTTCTGGGAGGCCTATCTCTACAACGGAAATACATAAGATAACTAGAATTCCAAAACCTACGTGTTATCGCACGGTTGAGCAATTGCTCTTTCATGGGATCTTGGATGACCCAAACGACAATGGAAAATACTTAGTTGGGGAAAGATTAAGAACCATAGCAATGGCTGGAACTCCCGATAAAGACATTTGTTTAGCTATAAGTCCATTATTACAGGAAACCGCTAAGAAATTTGATGAAGCTGTTTTTTTATCTCGCTTTCGTAATAATGGGGTTGAAATTATTCATGTTGAAACTCCTAAAGATATGACTTCATCGTTCGTCCATCCAGGTCTAGGGTTTAGACCCCTTCATGCTTGCTCATGCTCAAAAGCAATTTTAGCTTTCTCTGAAGATTCATTCAAACAACAAATTTTAACGGCTCCAAAAAAACAATACACACAGAATACTAAGATTTCAAAAACTGAACTAGAAAAAGAATTAAAGAAGATTAAAGAAAAAGGTTATGCAGAGTGCGTTGAGGAAATTCAAAATGGAATTGCAAGTGTTGCTGTTCCGATCAAAATTAGAAAAATTGAAACCCTTTTTAGCATAGGAACTATTGGACCAGTAAATGTTTTTGATGCTCAAAAAAGGAATAGTCTGGGCAATCAACTTTTAAAATTAAGTCATCAATGTAGCCATATTTTAGAATTAAATATAACCTAATATCCGCAAAATATATAAGATCTTAATTTTATTGGTTTAGATGTTTTGCAACTTTTTCAAAAAACTCCAAACCCTGTCTTAATTCAGAAACTTTAACATATTCATCTGGTTTATGGGCTCTATTGATACTACCTGGCCCAAAGACAACAGTTGAATATCCCTTGTCGCTAAAATAACCTGCATCAGTTCCAAAAGAGACTACTCCTTTGCTGTTAAGCCCAGTGATTTCAGTAATAAATGCTGATGCTTTTGCTGCGTTTCTATCGTCCAACCCTCCAACTGGCGCTTGCGTTATAATATTAATATCTGCTTTATCACTTATTTCTTTCATTTTTGGCAACAGTTTAGTATTTGCAAAATTTTCAATTTCAGCAATTGTTTTTTCGCCGTCTTCATCAGGCATAGGTCGATATTCCCAATCAAAATTACACCATCCAGCTGTTGCATTGCTGGCCGCTCCACCTTCAATAATACCAACATTAAAGGTGGCAAATGGTGGGTCATAAGGAGAACCGGGAATAGGATTTGATGCCCTATCTTGACCTATTTCCTCCATTTTAGAAATAAGCTCCATGGCAACCGAAATTGCATTAACGCCTAATAGTGGATTTGATGAATGAACTTCATACCCAGAAATTTCAGTGCGCATTTCATAACTGCCTTTATGACCAGTAATTATCTTCATTTCCGTTGGCTCACCTACTATCACCACACCTGGTTGAAATTGATTCTCTGCCATACTCTTTAACAAGACAGGCATCCCAAACCCTCCAGTTTCCTCATCATACGAAAATGCAAGATGAATTGGCCTACTTAAATTTGCGGCCAAGAAGTTTGGGAGCGAAGCTAGTGCACATGCCAAAAACCCTTTCATGTCCACAGACCCTCGTCCATATAGCCGGTCCTCGATTTGAGTTAATGTAAAAGGATCAGTTGACCATTTTTGTCCTTCAACTGGCACAACATCAGTGTGACCATTAAACAAAACACCACCATCGATTTTTGGACCTATCGTAGCAAAGACATTAGATCGCTCTCCATCACCGTCATAACTTAAGACTGACTCCACACCATGTCTCATCAGACATTCAACAATGAAATTATTTATTTCTCGAGTTGAAGTACCAGAAATTGATTGAAAGCTAACCAATTTTTCGAGAATTTTTATCGTTTCAGCAACTTTATTTTCCATCAACTTTCCTCATTAAGCAAAGAAATTTGTTAAATACTCATATCACTAACAACTTTCGTACGTCTAATAACATAGACGATACATAAAAACCCCATAAATGCGCTTAAAAACATTATTATCTGCAAAGGGTAAGCACTCTCGCTAATCGTTAATAAAAATCCTGCAAGTGCAGCTAATGCTGCACCACCACCAATTTGTATAGCACCACCAATTCCACTTGCAGTGCCTGCAACCGCAGGGCGAATAGAAAGCATTCCCGCTGTTGAATTAGCCAAAGTAAGCCCATTACCAATACCAATAAAAACACAAAATCCAAAAAAAGTTATAGCACTGCCAAAGCCAAACATAGAAACAATTAATGATATACCCATGCCAAAAATTTGAGATAATGTTCCCAACAAAATCATCCTATCAATCCCAGCTCTGACTGAGAATCTTGCAGTAGCAAAATTTCCAAAAAAGAATCCAAGCGCAGGCAAACCAAATAAAAAACCCATTGTTGTAGGTGCTAAATTAAAAACCTTTGAGCCTACAAAAGGAGCCCCTCCTAAAAATGCAAAAAATGTTCCCGTAGAAAATGCAGCGGCAAAGGCATATCCCCAAAATCTGCGTGAAGAAAATAGTATTGGGTATTCTCTTATCTGCTCGCTAAGACTTTTATTTTTAACTTTGTTAGTTTCTCCCAAATCAAACCAACATAAAACAAACAACCCAATACTAAGGATAATAACAAATAGAAATGTTGCCTGCCAGTTATAATATGCTTCAAAAAATCCACCGATCGATGGCGCAATCATTGGTGCTACTGACATTCCCATTGTAACATACCCAAGCATCGAAGCCGCCTTTTCAGGTGTAGCCATATCTCTTACAATTGCCCTTGATATGGCCATCAAAGTAGCAATTGAAGCCTGCAACACCCTAAAAAATAAAAAGGTCTCAATACTTTTTGCAAGATAACAGCCAATCGTGGCAAATATCAAAATCACAAGTGCAGTAAGAACAATTTTTCTACGTCCAAAATAATCGGACAAGGGACCCGCGATTAACTGCACTATAGCCGTACAAGCTAGATACAATGAAATTGATAACTGTATTAAAGAATAGTCTGTTTTAAAAAATTCAGTCATACTTGGTAAAGATGGCAAAAACACACTCATGCTCATGACAGCCATGCTAGACATCAATATGAGAGTGACAATATGTGGAGCTGTATTCTTATTTAAAAACATTTCATTCAATCTAAATTATTCAGTGAGCTTAGAGACAATTAATTTTTTAGTTTCAATAGCTTTCATACAATATATATATAGAAAAGTAAGAGAAATTACGCACCTTTCGAAGAGTGCTAATACTTTGGAGAACAAAATAAATGGAAAATGAAAAACACAACGGAGGATGTGGCTGTGGGGCGGTTAGATACGAGACTACCGGTAATCCAGTCAGAGCGGGTATTTGTCATTGTAGATACTGTCAAACACGGACTGGTTCCGCATTTGGTATCTCAGTATATTTCGAAGAAAATAAAATTAATATTATAAAAGGCGAGTTAACAGAGTATAATTTTAAAAACTCCTCCGGACGCGGTTTTAAGAATAAATTCTGCAAAACATGTGGCACAACAGTTTTTTGGGAAGTGGAACTTCGAAGGGGTCTTGTTGGTGTGGGAGGTGGTACATTTGACCCTCCGACTTTTTGGTTCGAAGCTGGCTTTGAAGTTTTTTGTAGATCAAAAGCATCATTTATTGAAACTACCATATCAGAAAAGCACGAAACTACCGAATATTACAAACCCATTTCACCTGATAAGGATGGTTTGACTGGCTGATAAATTATTTAACTGAAATTATATTTTCTCTTAATTATATCAGCCGCTTTTTCAGCAATCATGATTGTGGGAGCATTAGTGTTTCCAGAAATTAGTGTTGGCATTATCGAAGCATCTACTATTCTTAAACCTTCTACTCCATAAACTTTTAAGGTTGGTGAAACTACCGCCAGACTATCTACACCCATCTTACAAGTTCCAACTGGATGATAAATTGTGTCTGCCCTCTGTCTAATATGTTGTTCCCAATCTTGATCAGTCATGCTGTCATTAATTCCAAATAATTCTTTATGACGATATTTTGACAAAGCTGGTGATTGTAAAATATCTCTGGTCATTTTAGCGCCAGTTATTAATGTTTTAAGATCACGGGGGTCTGACAGGTAATTTGGATCAATCAATGGTTCTGAAAATGCATTATTATCTCGCAATCGAACACTTCCTCTGCTGTACGGACGTAGAGCGCAGATATGGCAACTAAACCCATAACCCAAATGAAGTTTTCGAACATGGTCATCTAAAATTGCAGTAACAAAATGTAACTGTATGTCTGGTATTTGAATACTCAAATTTGTTTTAAGAAATGCCGCACCCTCAGCAAAAGGGGATGAAATCATTCCAGTGCCATCCCTTTTCCACTGAAAGATATTTTTTATAAGGGCCGTTAAGCCAATCAGTCCAATACCAAATAAATCTGTTTGTTTACTTCTATACGCGAGAGAAAAATCCAAATGGTCTTGTAAATTTTGTCCTACACCAGGACTCTCATGTATCATTTCAATACCGTGAGGTTCAATATCTTCCTTTCTACCAATACCAGATCTTTGTAAAATTTGAGGACTATTTAAAGAGCCACTAGAAAGTATAATCTCTTTAGATGCGGAAATAACTTGACGTTTTCCTTTTTTCCAAACCAAAACACTTTCTGCACGATTTGATTTAAATACTATTTTTTCAACCTGCGCTTTAGTCATGACCGTTAAATTAGGTCTTTTCATAATGGGAAATAAAAAGGCTTCAGCTGCTGAACATCGCTCCCCATTGTGGGCCATATCATGAAACTGAGTAACTTGATACAAACCAACCCCCTCGTTATCGCCATTGTTAAAATCCTCAGTATATCGATGTTGCATTTCTTTAGCTGCTTCAACAAATCGATGCGTGATTGGACGGGGACTTTTTTGGTCCGACACATGCAACGGCCCATTTGATCCATGATTATTATCTGCCCACACCTCATTATTTTCCGATTTTTTAAAATATGGCAAACATTCTTTCCACCCCCACCCTACACAACCATTTTCAGCCCAACCGTCATAGTCTAATTTATGACCACGGATATATAACATTGCATTTATCGCACTTGACCCACCTAATACTCTACCTCTAGGTTGATAACCTTTTCGATTATTCAGATTTTTTTGCTCTACTGTTTTAAAAGCCCAATTAAAAAACTTGCCATAACCAGGCAATATTGCAGCTCCAGCAATCGGAGCCCTAATAAAAATACTTTTACCCCGCCCACCCGCTTCAATTAAACAAACCGAGATTTTGGGATCTTCACTTAATCTTGATGCAAGTGTTGATCCAGCAGATCCACCCCCAATAATTACAAAATCATAAAGCATTTTATCTTTCTGTAACTATCAAAAGCTCAATCTCTAAATCCAGGCAAATTATTGTCTAGCCAACGTAATTGAGGGTACCAATCTTGAGCCCCAGAGGGTTCATTTTTTGGGACACCACCATCTGCAAAGAGACCATCAACGATCTCATTACTAAGTAATAATGGTTCCTGACCCGAGGATAACACATCCACTTGAATCTTACATGCGGTCTCAAGATAATATAAGTAGTAAAAACATTCCCCAACAGACCTGCCGCAAGTTAACAAACCATGATTTTCCATAATCATTGCAAAATTTTTCCCAATATCATGTGCTAAGGCCTCACATTCATCTGCGGCGGTCGTTACATCTTGATACGGATGAATACAAACAGTCGGTAAAATCATACCGGCATGTTGCGATATTGGAAGTAATCCACATCCCATGCATGATACAGCGGCACCAGCCCTTGAGTGTGTATGAGCAGAATAATTAATCTCAGGTCTAGCTCCTAAAATAGCCGCATGGATTAATGCACCAGCACGATTTACTGGGAAATCACCAGCCACTTGATTTCCTTGAAGATCAACCTTTGCCAAAGAGGATGCGGTAACGTCTTCCATTAAAAATTCGTCTGGTTTTATGAAAAAATGATTTGGGTTTCCAGGAACTCTCGCAGCGGCATGAGTTTGATTTAAATCAGTCCACCCAAATTTTGAATACAATCGATATAGGGCTGCTAAATTTTCTCTACTTTCTCGCTCAATTTCATCTTCTTTTTTGTCAGAAGAAATTTTTTGTATATTCATAGCTAGTCCTCTTTTGCTGGATTTTATTATATAATCACTCAATTAATTTCACATTAATTACTTTTCATTGCAAACAATATAAAACTTTAAAAAATTTATCATCACAAATATTTACTTGTAGTTCTAATAACCCATTTATTGAAGAACCTGTAAAAGATGGTATGCTCAATTATGATATCAATATATAGGTCAATTGCACTACTTTGTATTTGGACAACCCCATTTCAAGTATTTTTTATTTTGTGGGGGATTTGGATTGTTATAGACACAGAAAATACTTTTTATGACTTAACAGTATTAGAATTTATTTCACAAAAATTAGAGTTTCTAATTATTGTTATTGCATGGCTCTATACTTGGTTTTGGCCAAGCTATTTAGATTTTATGCTTTCCTTACCTTTACTCCTAGTTGGGCCATTAAAAGCCTTGGCCAGTATATACATTGGATTTTGGATTTTAAAAAAAATCGATTAATATATAATATTTTTATTTCATCGCAGTCTTATAAGAGGTTTTAAATAAAGTTATTTACAGGAATTAAATTTTTATAACGCATAGTTTCTTAATAAACCAAGTTTAGAGTTGTAGGTAAAACTTTATCATTATAGCGTGATTTTATACCATTCCAAAAACGGCCAGATTAAGTCAGTAAAATGCTATCTATATTAAAGATAAATGCCGCAAAGCCTGAAAGATGACTACATGTTTAATCTGGGTTTATATACCATCACAATTATAATTTGGGGCTCGACCTGGATAATAACGAAGCATCAAGTCAGCGAATTAAGTGCGTTACACTCAGTTCTTTTTCGCTATTTACTTGCTGCATTTTTATTACAAGGGATTTTATATGTTTTTAAATCTAAAGAACAGCATGCAATAAAGATACATTTTTTGTTTTTCCTTTTAGGATCAACATTATTTTGCTGGAACTACGTATTATTTTATTTAGCAGCAAGTACGGGATTAACTACTGGATTAATTGCGGTTATTTTCTCTACAATTATAACAATGAATATTGCAAATAATGCGATCATATTTAGAGATTTCCCACAAGCTGGTACAGTAATTGGTGCAATGATTGGTTTACTGGGCATTGCTTTAGTATTTTTCGAAGATATTCAACTTTTTAAAGAAACAGGATTATTAAGTGCGATTGGTTTATGTTTATTTGCCACTTATCTGGCATCACTTGGAAACATGTTTTCAAAAATATTACAAAGAAAAGAGGTATCAGTTGTAAGCGCAAATAAATGGGGGATGACTTATGGTGCCATCAGCCTATTAATTGCTACAATATTTTTTGATAGAAACGTACATTTACCAACAACATTTCCATTTTTATCTGGCCTTTTATTTCTAGCAATATTTGGATCAATCATTGGCTTTTGGACTTATTTAACATTACTCGGAAGGGTAGGAGCGGATAAAGCAGCATATGCGATGATCGTCTTCCCAATTTGGTCACTAATGTTATCTTGGTTTTTTGAAGACTTTACGTGGACACCAATGAAAGTCATAGGTGTTATAATTATATTAACTGGCAATTTGTTCATAGTCAGCAAAGGTAATCTTAATTTTGGGTTCGGTCAAAATCAGAATGGATAATTACAGAGCCATAGTCGGCATAACATGTACATTAACAGCGGTAATTCTTGGACTAGTCACAGGTATGTTAGTAAAAAAAATCGGCAATGATGTGACTGTAATAACAACATTATTTTATAGATTCTTATTTTCTGTACCTTTATTATTAGTATTTGCAATTATTGCCAGAAAATCCCATTTTTTGAGAATTGAACAAAAGAAAACACTATTGCTTAGAATAATCTTTGGCATGAGTGGCATATCATTTTGGTTTTTAGCAGTTAGATCGATGCCCTTAGGCCAAGCAACGACGTTATTTCAAAGTTCAGTTATTTTTGTAACTTTGTTATCTCCATTTCTACTTAGCGAAAAAGTAGGGAGATTTAGATGGACCGCTGTTGTAACTGGATTAGTTGGAATAATCATTGTTACTGACCCATTCTCATCTGCTATATCCATAGGCGTAATATATGGCATTTTAGCAGCATTTTCGGGTGCAATATTAGCTATTTTATTACGTCGTTTAGGTCGCAGCGATAAGCCAATTAGCGTAGCACTATGGTATAATTTTTCTGGGGTCTTAATTATGGCAGTTGTAATCTTATTAATACCAAAACAATTATCAAATATTAATGATCAAATATTAACTGATCTGATTTTATTAGGCGGAGTTGCCTCAATATTACAGATTTTCTTTACCACAGCTTATAAATATCTTGATGCGGTTGTAGTTTCATCAATGAGATACATACAAATACCACTATCTGGTCTTGCGGGTTATATAATCTTTTCAGAACATATGAGTTTAAATCAAATGTTAGGTGCAGTAATAATAATTGGTAGTTGCTTAGTCATCGCGTGGAGAGAGTTTGTCAAAAGTTAATGTTGAATGTCGAATATTAAAACTAAAGAAATTACAAAATGTTGCCATTTATTATAGCCGTTACTTTATTAATGCTTACTCCAGGCCCAGCTATACTAATGGTGATTAATTTAGGTATTAACTATGGTTTTAAAAGTGGAATACGCTTTGTTTTGGGAGTAATTATAGGCGCAAACATTGTAGTACTTTCAGTTATACTCGGTTTAGCCTCGGTAATTTTAACTTATCCAACACTACGTTTAATACTATTAATTTTATCATCAGCATATTTAATATATTTAGCAATTAATATTTTGCGCCAAAACTCAACTTCAACGCTCCAAAAAACAACCCGAAAACTGAATATTTTTGATGGAATCCTGTTACAGCTAGTTAATCCAAAAAACTATATTGTTCAGATAACTCTATTTTCTGGTTTTTGGATCTGGCCTAATAACCTAACCTTAGAAATGGTATTTAAAATTTTGGCGGCCAATTTGATTTGGTTACCAGGCCACTTTACATGGTTGGGCTTAGGAGTATTAATCAACACGTTAGACTTGTCACCAAAAACATTGAAATATATAAATTTATTAATGGCGACTTTACTAATATCAGTAATAATTTTGGCAATCTTAAATTATTAATAAAACTCTTTAAGCAAAAATTTATGAGTTTCAAAATCTTTAACTCGTTAATACGATAATACCTGGTTTTTCCTTGACGCCTAAAATCAACAAATCCTTCAAGTCTTAGTTTAGCTAGTTGCTGGTTGATTACAGCTTGACGGTAGGATAACAAGAATTCTAATTCCAAAACAGGTTTTCGCCATTGGTCAGATGATATCAGATCATTAAACGCCCTTCATGGGCCATCGCCTTATGAAAATCACAAATCAACCTACCATTCTTAGATAATTAATCAAATTGTGAATTTGGTTTCTCTGTATTAACAAGTGTCATGTTGTAATTATCCGTTTCAATAATTTATATAAAGTTCTTTGATAAAATGCTTTCAAAGAAAGTGATTTCGGTTATTTATTGTCAAGAAATATCATCATCAGTTTAAGCCAACAACTAATCCATAGTTTTGCTTAAACTAGTTGTTCAATTTTACATCATCACCCAACTTACTTGCTACATAATTTAAAAAATCCCAAATAGTTCCTTCCAAATCGTCTGGAGCCAAAGGACCGGTTTGATAATATCTAGTGTTTTGTGCAATTTGTAATGTTTCTAATTTCTCTTTATCTTCCAAATTAAATGCTTTGCAGAGATCTACGTATGCAACGACTTCTGGATCATTAGGATCTTCTTTTAATCCCGCGACACCCCAACGAATAGCCACTTTCCCCACACCGGCAGGCCTTAAACAAAGGTACAATGTGTAATTTGCTGCTACAGCAATCACAAAACTTGGAAACAGATTAAATAAAATTGAATTTCTTTGCTCATCTTCTGTCATGTCCTCATGAAATGGTCCTCTAGGAGGGTAGTTAGGATCATAATATGATCTAAAGGCCGTCCAAGCTTCTTCACCAGGAACTTTTTTGCAAAGTTGTGTTGGGGTCATTGGTTGTAAAGTTTTTGGATGCGTCGCAAATAAATGATATCCTTCCATAAAGTTTTCATTTAAGTTTTTCCAATTCGTATTCCAAATTGTCTCTTCACTAAACAAAAGGTTACGCAATTCATGATGGTAATTATGCAAAAGTTTATCCAGTTTGGTCATTCTGGAGGCTAAAGGTGATGCATTTCCCTCGAGATTAACAAAAATAAAATTATTCCAGATTTCTGAATTTAATTTTGGTAAACCACAATTCTTATGATCAAAGTTCTTGACTTTTTGCATTAATGGTGCCGTTTTGAGAGAACCGTCAATATCATAAGTCCATGCATGATACTCGCAGACGAAACTACGTTTATTACCTCGGCCCTGTGCAACTAAATTTCCTCTATGGCGGCAGACATTAGATAATACATGTATCTCACCTAACCTATCACGAGAGACAATTAGCTGTTCTCCAATCAATTCCGTCGTAAAATAATCACCTGGATTGGCAATTTCACCGATATGACCTAAACAAACCCATTCTTTGCGAAAAATTTCATCTTTTTCTAACTCGTGAAAGCTAGGAAGATTATAGAATGCAGATGGCATAGTTCGCGCATCTGAAGAATCCAAAGATTTGAGTACAGTTAATTCGCGTCTTATTGCATCTACGTTATCATATCTAATAGCTGACATAAAAAGTTTCCAATTTATCTGTGATCACAGTTCTGATATCATAGGTAATATCTAGATACCAGCATGTAAATCTATTTTATTGAAAGACCCTGCCTTAATTCCCAAATATAATATTACTAACGATCAAGAACATCATATTGTATTTAATTTAGTGAGCAATTGTTTACGTTCCTCAACGGCACCATCCAACCAATCCGTTCGCATTTCCGGCACAGAGTTTAGCAATAATTGCGTATACTCGTGGCATGGAGGAGTTAAAACCTCATCTACCGAGCCACTCTGTATTATTTGGCCATTTCTCATAACGGCAATCTTTTTTGATATTTGGGTAACCGTAGCAATATTGTGTGTAATAAATAAATAACTCAGTCCAAGCTCCTTTTGCAAAGATTCCAGTAAATCTAAGATCTGTTGAGCTACTATTGTATCAAGTGCTGAGGTAATCTCATCACAAATGATTAACTTAGGCTCTGCAGCTAAAGCTCTTGCAAGATTTATTCTTTGTCTTTGACCACCAGATAATTCTGTTGGATATCTTCTAATAAATTCTATTGGTAATTCAACGCGAGTTAATAATCTCTCAACCTCATACTCCATCTCTTTGTTAGAAACATTTCGGTAAAATTGCATAGGTCGACCAAGTATTTTTCCAATTTTTTGCCGAGGATTAAGAGCAACATCCGCCATTTGAAAAGCAAATTGGATATCACGTAACTCATTACGTGACCTCTTAGATACACTGCCTTTAAGCACTTGCCCGTTTAACAATATTTGCCCCTCTTTTGGTGCCATTAATCCAGAAATCAAACGACCCAGTGTCGTCTTTCCAGAGCCAGATTCACCTATAACTCCGAAAGTTTCACCTGGCTCAACAGTTAAGTTGACATTTTTTATAGCAGTAAGCTCTTGGTTTTTGCCATATCCAGCGGTTACATTTTTAACCTCAACCAAAGGTGGATTTTTTGTTAACAATAATGTTGGCGACGTTATCTCATCTGGCATAATATGTGCAGCAGTTATTAAGGCTTTTGTATATTCTTCCTTTGGATTGTTAATAATTTGCTCAGTTGCACCATATTCAATTTGTTTACCATCTTTTAAAACCAAAATATGATCTGCTACTTGAGCAACTAAAGACAGATCATGAGTTACGTAAATTGCAGCTGTATTATTATCCTTGATCAATTTTTTAAACGCATGCAGTACTTCGATTTGAGTTGTAACATCTAAGGCAGTAGTAGGTTCATCCAAAATCAAAAGCTTTGGATCACTAATCATAGCCATAGCTGCCATCAACCGTTGCAATTGACCTCCCGAAACTTGATGTGGGTACCGAAAGCCAATTGTTTGAGGATTAGGCAACTCCAAAGCCTGATAAAGCTTTTCAGCTTTATTTAATGCCTCATTTTTTGTCATCGTTTTTGTTATTATCGGTATCTCTGTAACCTGAGAGTTAATTGTCATTGCCCCATTAAATGATGCTGCAGCACTTTGAGCAACATACGTAATTTCTTTTCCTCTAAGTGTTTGAAGCTCCTTCAAACTTTTACCCAAAACATTTTCATCTCCAAGTTTTACTGAACCATTTGTTATGTAACAACCAGGTCGTGCGTAACCCATACATGATAAAGAAATGGTGGTTTTCCCAGATCCAGATTCACCTATTAATGCGATCACTTCACTTGGTTTGATATCAAAAGAAATATTGTCAACAATTTTTACTTCATTGCCATTTTTATCTCTCACACAAACATTTAAGTTTTGAACTTTTAGCAAAGGTTTATTCATGGTCAAATCTCATCAGACAATTTGGCACTAGATCGTTTTAAAAGCCAATCGACAAAAACATTCATTGAAATAGCAATTGCCGCTATGGTGAAAGCTGGGTAAATGTTCGTATATTCACCATATAATAGAGCCTGCATATTTTCTTTAACTAGAACGCCAAGATCAGACTGTGGCGGCTGCACGCCTAGACCCAAAAAAGACAGAGCGGAAATAAATAAAATAGCATATGTAAACCTTATACCAAACTCAGCAGCTAATGGTGTCAGCGAATTTGGTAAAACTTCCTGTAAAATAATCCAACCTTTTCCCTCACCACGAACGATTGCTGCTTCTACATAATCCATCACCATTATGTTTACAGCCAAGGCCCTAGCAACACGATAAACCCGTGTCATATCTATAAAAGCAATTGTAACGACTAGTACTGTGAAAGAACTTCCCAAAGAGTTAATAACAATTAGCGCTAGCATTAAGGATGGAAAAGATAAAAGAGCATCGTTAATCCTGCTAATTGTTGCGTCAACTTTTCCTCCATAGGCAGCTGCTAGAAATCCCACACCAACACCCATTACAAAAGAAATAAATGTAATTAATAATGCTAAGAATAGTGTAACTCTAACCCCACAAATCAATCTTGATAATAAATCCCTACCCAAGAAATCACTACCTAACCATAAATTCGATGATGGAGGTTCAAAACTTTCGTTTGTAAGTATTTCCCCCTGATCAAATGGTGCTAACCAAGGAGCAAATAGCCCTATTAATAAAACAAAAATTAAAAATAAAATGCTAATAAAAGCCCCTGGGGTTAAATCAGACATTAAATCTAAAAAATAAGACTTCCAATCATACGTTATCGCCCTCATTTAGGATACCTCACGCGCGGATTTGATAAAATAGCAATGACATCTGATATCAAATTTACGATCACATAAACCGAACAAAAGATCATAGCACATGCTTGTACTACTGGGATATCTCGATTTGTTACGGCCTCAACCATATAACGTCCAAGCCCATTATAGTTAAACATTGTTTCGATAACGACCACCCCACTTATCAGATAAGCCAGATTTAGAGCTATTACGTTGACAATAGGTCCAATAGCATTTGGCAAAGCATGCTTGATTAACAATCTTCTTCTAGGAACACCCTTAAGAATTGCCATCTCAATTGCTGGACTAGATAAGACATCAATTATCGCAGAACGTGTCATTCTGAGCATATGTGCCAATATTGTAAAAGTTAAACCAGCAACTGGCAAAATCAGAATACGAACCCAATCAAAAAAGTCATACGACGGCCTTATTGAAGCGATTGCTGGTAGCCAACGTAACTTAATCGCGAATATTGTAACTAAGAGTACAGCAACCAAAAAATCTGGGAACGAAATTAAGGTTAAGGATATTGTGGTTAAAACTCTATCCAACAAACCACCTGGCCTGATTGCTGCTGCAAGTCCCAAAAAGATGGACAAAGGAACTGCGATAAGAGCAGTCGAGCTGGCCAGCAACATTGTATTCCAACCACGGTTTACTAATTCAGTGCCAATGTCTTGCCCTGCTAACGACCCCCCAAATGTTGCTAAAGAAGCTCCAAATTCTCCTCTTACGAAATTAAATAACCAACTAAAATATCGAACATGCAAAGGTTCATTAAGGCCTAACCTTTCCCTAACTAAACCTAGGGACTCTGGTGTTGCCGCCTGACCAAGAACCGCATGCGCCACATCACCCGGGAGGATCTCAGTTCCCGCAAAAACTAATACAGATACAAATAATAAGGTTAAGATTCCGATTAGCAATCTTCTGCTTATCATGCCTAAAACACTCATTAATCTACATCCTTTAAAACCAATTATATGAATAACATTATATTAGTAACTGTGATCACAGCACAACATATGAATCAAGGATAAAATGCTTAATAACTGTTCCGTTTAATTCAATTTAGTCTTAAAATATAATGATCAATTTTGTTCTTGATACAACTGTTTTCCCCAACTCGAATCTTCTTCGATCAAACGTCTTGCCAAAACAGAATCTCGTGAAGATAGTGCATCAATTATCCCATCATGACTTTTTTCCCAAGCATTAGAGCGTGATAAATTTTTAATTCCCTTTGCCAACCAAGGACCAGTTCGAATATACAGATTTTCAGCCATTTTTTCTAAAACAGAATTGTTTGCCATAGCGTAAATATGTGAATGAAATAAAAAATTGTTTTCTAAGAATTTTCCAGCATTATTTACTTTCCATGCCCCGTCCATTTTACTCGATAATAGACTTAAATATTTAATATCTTTTTTCTCAACTGTTTTTGTGGCTATTTCAGCGCTAGCACCCTCCAACGCAGCTCTTACATAAAATAATTTTGCTGCTTCATTAGGAGAAAGATCAGGTACACGATAAGCTTTTTTAGCTTCTCCGACCAATGCACCCTCAAATGATAATTGCCGCAATGCTTCACGTACAGGCATCGAACCATGATCATATTCTTCTGCTAATGTTCGAATCGATAAAGTTTCACCAGGTTTTAAATCACCAATTATTAACTTTAATCTAAGGTCAGCGTATACTTTTGCACTCAAATTGAAAGTGCCAGGCATAAGCTGCGTATGTTCAGGTAACATTGGCGGACCTTATCACAGAGAATGATTATTAGGATACACATAGCGTAATTTTTAAAATATTCCAAAATATAAATTAATTATCTAATAGATCCATTAAGTTTGTAGAATAAATCTTTATTACTTCCTTGCTTTTTTATATTTACTGTGATCACAGTTATGTATTAAAATATGAGAATATCATAACAAATCTGCTATTAACTATTCAATTTTTGGCACAACAGCACGGGAGAATTTGGAATGTCGGATAAAAAATTTAACGAATACTATTTCCAGCAATTTATAAAAAATAATATTTCTAGACGGAAATTTATGGGAACTCTTGCAGCAGCAGGAGCATCAAGTACCTTAATTAATGGCCTGCTTAGCAAAAGAGCATATGCTGCGACACCAAAAAGAGGTGGCAGGCTCGTCGTGGGAATGGAACAAGCTGCCGCTCAGGATAGCTTAGACCCTACTCATTACTGGGGAACTGGTAATATTCTAATGGGGAATTGTGTCCACGACTGGTTAGTAAATAGAGGCCCAGACTTAAATGCAGCACCTTTCTTAGCTACATCTTGGGAACCAAATGCAGATGCTTCATCGTGGGTTTTCAATTTACGTAATGATGTAGAATGGCATGATGGAGCTAAATTTACAGCTGAAGACGTGATGTATTCATGTACAAGACATTTTAGAGAAGGAACAGAGTCTCCAGCAAAAGCTTATATGAGTACAATTGCAAGCATGGACAAGTTAAGTGATCATCAGCTTCGATTTAATTTGACTGCTCCAAACGCTGACTTTCCTGTGGTCCTAAGTGATACAAGGGTGCAAATTACCCAAAATGGACGAGAAGATTTTACGAAGCCTGCAGGAACAGGACCATTTAAAGTAGTAGATTTCACCCCTGGCAGTCGCTATGTGTTTGAGCGAAATGACAACTACTGGGGCGATGATGGTCCATATGTAGATGAGGTTGAATTTGTAGGGATCCCTGATCCAACAGCTAAAATCAACGCTCTGTTGGCTGGCGATATAAATTGTATATTACAACTCGACCAAAAAGCGGCGCGCTTAATTAATAACAGCGGTAGCGCTTATGTGATTAATGCGCCTAGTGGAGCCTTCTTAAATCTTGCGATGATGGTGGATAGAGAACCTACAAATAATAACGACTTCCGATTGGCAATCAAGCATGCAATGGATAGAGAAGGTTTAGTCAATAATGTCTTAAAAGGTTTCGGTTCTGTGGGTAACGACCATCCAATAGCTCCTATTTCACCTTATTATAACACAGATCTTCCTCAAAGAACTTATGATCCTGATAAGGCAAATTTCCATATTAAGAAAGCTGGTTTGGAAAATACTCAGATCGATTTCTATGGATCTGATGTTGCAGGTTCTGGTGGACTTGCCTGTGCTCAACATTTACAACAAAGCGCCAAGAAAGCAAACATTAATCTGAATGTTATCAATCCCCCAGCAGACAGCTACTGGTCCGCAGTTTGGATTCAAAAACCAATCATTGTTTCTGGCTGGGATGCTCGACCAGTGCCCGATTTGATTTTTGCCATTGCCTTTGCATCTGAAAGCGGTTGGAATGAGACAATGTATAAAAATGATAAGTTCGATCAGCTTATGGTATCTGCAAGATCAGATACTGATTTTGAGTCTCGGAAGGCCAAATACTTTGAAATGCAAGAAATGCTTCATAATCACGGCGGCCATGGTACTCTCGGCTTCCGAAACTACGTAGATGCGGCAAGCAACGAAGTACAAGGAATAGCACCACATGGTTCTGGACCACTGGGCTTCTATCAAGGACCACGAACAGCATGGATTGATAGTTAAAAATTAAGACTATACACTAAAAGGCCGGACAATAGTCCGGCCTTTTACATTTAATACAGCTTTTAAAAAATTGGATTGATTTGATGAGTGAGTATACTCTTTACGCGGCACCCAATACCTACGCCATGTCAGCACATGCCATATTAGAAGAAGTGAAGGCAAATTATGATGTTAAATGGATAGAAATATTCACAGATAAACCTGATCCAAAATTTCTCTCAATAAGCCCACATTGTAGATCCCCTGCTTTAATGACGCCAAATGGTGGCATTTTTGAAACTGGAGCAATAGCTATGTATCTGGGTGAAAAATTTCCTGAATTTAATTTGCTCATCAAGCCGGAAGATTCAAGACGAGGTATGTTTTTGCAATGGTTTTACTACTTAGGCACAACCTTACAGCCAGATGTTATGATACAATTTCATCCAGAATTTTATGTAAAAAATGAAAAAAACTTAGCTGAATTTCAAAAAGCTTCCTTTATCAGATTAAATGGTGTTTTTAAGATTTTAGATGACGCTCTTCAAGACGGTCCTTTTTTCTTTGGTGATGAGTTAACAATTTTAGATTTTTTGTTAGCGACGCAAACTATTTGGAAAGAAATTTTCCCAGCTGGTATTGACCAATACAAAAATCTACACCGTCATATGAAAACCATTACCGAACGACCCGCGGTTAGATCAATATTAAAAAACCACTATATAAATTAACAAACCGCAGTTTTACAATTCTTTAGTATTGGCAAACCCAATGGTTTTTCCAACTTGTGTACCCAAAGCATTAATCATCCTACACCAATAAGCAAATGAAGACACTATCTGCACAATATAAGAAATTTCTTGATCATTAAAACCAGTCCGTCTTAGTCTTTTGATGTCATCTTCAATCATTTTATCTGGTTTCAAAGTCAATTTTTGACTAAAGTTTAAAGCCTCAATTAAATTATTACCTTCAGAAAGCAATACATTCGTCCAAGTATTATTATGTAATGAAGCCAGTATCACTTTTGATCTATCCCTGTTGTTAAAATAGAATTCAAAATTCTCACCATGATTTAAATAAGCATATTTTGAACCACATAAAATAGCCACATAAGTAGATATTAATTCTGAAAACCAAGGATCTAATGGGGAGTTTGGATTATGCAGAATAGCCAAGTAATGATCATCTGCAGGTTTAATAACCTCTGGTGTTTGTGACATTGCTAAGTAAAGATTTTCCACAGTACCATCTTTACCTTTTACTGCCTCATATGCCTCACTCAGCGAGCCTAAAGCATTTGATTGGTCAATCACCTCAACCCAGGCGATAGTATTATCGTGTGATTCAATATCCATGTTACTTACTCTCCACAAATGAATTAGAATTCCTAGGTAAATTTAGGGAAACTTAATTCAGAAGTTCAAGCGAATAATGATTTCAATTATTTTTGCAAATCAATAAAAATATAAGTTGAAATAAAAAGGCCCGACAAAAGCCGAGCCCAATCTATACTTTTATTAAAGTAATTAAAGAACTGCTAAATTACCAGCAGACTTCTTTCCGTCACGACCATCTTCAAGTTCATATGAAACTTTTTGATCGTCATTCAAGCTTCGCAAACCAGCAGCCTCAACAGCGCTGATATGAACAAACACATCACTTCCGCCATCGTCTGGTGCTATAAAGCCGTAGCCTTTTGCAGAGTTGAACCATTTTACAGTGCCATTAGCCATCTGTTTTCTCCTATTTAGTGTTACCCACAACATGCGGTAACTCGGTGCAGTGAGATCTTAAATTGAAAAACCGTCTAACCACATCAGGCGTCGGAGAATTCGGTGAAAGAATACTTCACGAGCCCCTCATAGCACAAAAATTACTCGTGTCCAGCGAATCACCGCTCCCAAAGCCCAGTTTTTCATACTAATTTTAGTAAAATGTTGCATAAAACTCACAATTTCACCAATTATGCTTCTTAAAAAGCACCGTAAAAGAGCTTGTAAGTTCAAATATTATTCTTACAAAACAATTTAAGATCCACTTAATTTACAAATAGTAACTTATTATAGTTTCGCTATTTTTCGAAAAGGACAACGAGATGCAAAAGTTTAAAGTACTGTTTGGCGAATGCTTATGTACGCAAATTTCTTGGAATATGCAGGGACCTTTTGATTTTTTTGGAATGTGTCAATGCTCGTTATGTCGAAAGTTAACCGGCAGTGCATTTGCGGCAAATTTATTTGTTAAACTTGAGCAATTCAATTGGCTTTCTGGTGAAGATAATCGATTAGAATTCAGAATGCCAAAGCCAAGTAACTTTATAACATCCTCATGCAAAATATGTGGATCACGGGTCCCCAAAACATTTGGTAACTCAACAAAAAAAGTGCTAGTCCCTTTCGGCAGCACTATGGAAATACCAGAAATACAGCCGACTTTCGTTTGTTATGATGATCATACAGAATGGTTCACTGGTTTAGAAAATGCTTTAACTTTTCAATAGTTGAGACAACCAATATTTATAATTTTGAATACACCAATTAATAATCTCTTCAAAAAAAGGAACTTAAGCAATGGATTGGCAAAAACAGATCGTTGATGCAGCAAAGAGGATTGAGCCCTTTATAGTTAAAACTCCAATTTTTTCAACAAAGTTTATCTATCCAAAGCATAATATTGAACTAAAATTCGAACATCTTCAACATACTGGTAGCTTCAAACCAAGAGGAGCATTTAACTCTCTACTATCGGCACAGGTTCCTAAATCAGGGGTTGTAGCTGCCTCAGGCGGTAATCATGGTGCCGCTGTAGCTTTTGCTGCAACAACTCTGGGGCATCCTGCTCATATTTTTGTACCAAAAATAGCTGGAAAGACAAAAATCGATTTAATCAAAAACACTGGCGCAGAATTGACAATTGTAGAAGGAGCTTATGCAAATGCCTTAGTGGCTGCCGAAAAGTTTGAACAAGATACAGGCGCGATGCAAGTCCACGCTTTTGACTCGATTGAGACTACTTGTGGTCAAGGTACACTTATGCATGAATGGGAAAGGCAAGGGTTGGAAGCTGATACAATCTTAATTGCGGTAGGTGGTGGTGGTTTAATTGCTGGATCATTGGCTTGGCTACAAGAACGGCGCAAGGTTGTTGCTGTTGAACCAATAAAATCAAGTGCACTAGCATCCGCACTAGAAGTGGGCAAGCCAATTGACGTAGATGTTTCTGGAATAGCCTCTAATGCTCTAGGTGCTAAAAAAGCAGGTAAGATTTGCTTTGAGTTAGCCAAAGAACAAGGTATATTAGCATTAACCATTAAAGATGAAGATATTGCATTAGCCCAGATCTTACTTTGGAATAAATTAAGACAATTCGTGGAACCCGCAGCTGCAACAGCACTTGCGGCGTTAACTTCTGGCGCATACGTACCAAAAGAAAACGAAAAGGTAGCTGTGTTAATTTGTGGAGGAAATCCACCTTCAAATCCCTTTGATTAAGCTAAATTAGTGAAATTCAATGTGACCTTGGTTTGCTTATCAATAGTCAGTTAATTAGTTGACTTTTTGCAACTAACAAACACTAATTAAAATTCTAAATAAAAAGAGTTTAAATACTATCTTGGGAAGCTTATGAAAACTGATAAAATAAATCTACACTCAATAAGAAAGAAAGCTAAAGAATTATCAAAATATATTATTCACACGCCTTCAACCAAGTTGAACTCACAATTTATCTCTAAACTTTTAGGAAATAGTGACGTTTTTTTAAAATTAGAGTGCCTACAACATACTGGTACATTTAAAGCGCGTGGAGCTCTATCAGTTGCTCGCCAAATTCCAATAGAAAAAAAGGGATTTGGAGTAACAGCTGCAAGTGCAGGTAATCATGCAATAGCCTCAGCTTGGGCAGCAAAACAATTAGATATGTCTGCTCATGTAGTAATGCAATCTAGCGCAAACCCATTTCGAATTAGGGCAGCAAAAGCACAAGGTGCGACAATCACTTTAAAGGAAGCTGGCGCTCCTCTTTTTGCAGAGGCCGAACGCCTTGTAAAAGACGAAAAGCGCACCTTTATTCATCCCTTTGAGGGTTTACATACGTCATTAGGGGCCTCTGGTGTTGGCTTAGAGTTAATGGACGACATTCCAAAGTTAGATGCCGTTATCGTTTCAGTTGGTGGAGGAGGACTAATTAGTGGTGTGGCAGCTGCAATAAAAGAGATAAACCCAAATTGCAAAGTTTATGGGGTTGAACCAGTTGGGGCAAATTCAATGTCACAAAGTATTTTGGAAGGGAAACCTATTACCCTTAAAAAAGTCGAAACTATTGCCGATAGTTTGTCACCACCAATGTCCCTACCCTTTGGATTAGCACTATGTCAAAAATATGTGGACGAAATTGTGACAGTTAGTGACGATTTAATTTGTGCAGGAATGACCCTATTTCAAGAAGAAGCTAAACTGGCAGTTGAGCCGGCCGCGGGAGCTGCAATGGCTGGAATGATATCGCCACTTAGATCTAAGCTTAAAAATAAACGAGTAGGGTTAATTGTTTGTGGTGCAAATATTGATTCAGAAAGCTATTCCTCTTTACTTTCTAGAGGAGTGGCTAACATCCAAAAATTAATAAATCAAATAGAATGCTGAATTCTCTATCCAACAGAGCGCATTACCCTTGTCTGTCTAATTATAATTATCTTAACCAGGCCTCTCTGGGTTTAATTGGCGAACCTGCAGTTCAGGCGATGACTGATTTTCTACATAACACAGCACGCTTTGGTAATCTAAAAATGTCTGATCAGGAAGAAATAGAGTTTTTTGATCCATTAAGAGAAAATGCAGCTAAATTACTAAATACTACTAAAGAAAAAATAGCTATTATTGGTAGTTCTAGCGAAATGCTCAGCCAGTTACCGCTTATATTTAAACCCAAAGCAAACAGTAAAATCTTGGTTGTATCATCAGATTTTCCAGCAATTACTCGACCATGGATCTCATATAGTAAACATAATAATTGTAAAATAAATTTTATTGATGAAATTCCATGTGAAAGCTTAACAGATACTATCATTAAAAACATTGATAGTGAAACAGCAGTAGTAGCAATTAGTTTGGTTCAATTCTCCACGGGAACAAGAATCAATCCGTATAAACTTAGAGAAGCTACTAAAAATGTAGGAGCAAAGCTTATTTTAGATGCAACGCAAGCTGCAGGAGCAATGCCTATTGAATCAGATAATTACAATGCTGATGTAATAGTCTGTAGCGGTTATAAATGGCTTGGGGGCCATGGTGGCGTCGGGATAGCCGCTATTTCTAATGAATTCTTGAAAAAAGACCCAGTTATGGCTGGCTGGATGGGAGCGTCAAACCCCTTTGATATGCAACCCAAAAAACTTTTATATGCCAAAGATGCTCGCAAATTCACGCAATCAACAATGTCTTATATTTCAATTAAAGGCCTCGAAATTGCGATCAAGGAAGTAATTGATTTAAATCTTGAAACTATAAAAACTCACTCACAAAAACTAGCCACAATATTGGCTAATGGTATCAAAGAATCAAAATGGCAACCTTATAGATCCATTAATGACAAATGTGCTAGCTCGCATATTATTAGTCTTGAAAGTCAGTCAGCAGGAACAGCACGCACTCTAGAAAAACTGAAAAAGGAAAATATTGTGTGTGGAACTCGAAATAATCGCCTTCGTGTTTCAATAGCACATTTTAATAACGAGACAGATATCATGTCCTTAGTTGAGGCTTTATTTTGAGTTTAACAATTCGGATATTAGTTTCAAATAATATCAAAATTTTCACGTTTATAAACTAAAACACTTAATTAAGACATTAGTTTTTTTAGTTAAACTTATGTAAATCAATATATAAAATAAAATAAATTCAATTATTGAAATTTCCGACTAATTTAGTCGGATACAGGTTGTAAATACTAAGAACCAATAATACAGAGGTAAAATTTTGACGCTAAAAAACAAAAACACTAAGGCAATCAGTGTCAGATCAAAACAATTTATTACAGCATAAAAGATTTAAGAATCTCAAAAATAATCAGATTATTAAATCAAGAATTTTGTTAAGCTTTTATATCAATCTTTTTAGATGCTGAAGATCAAAATAATTTACAAATTTTCTGATAAAACATTAATAAATTTATCAAAATCTGCAATATTGTTCCATAGATGAGGCGTTATTCGCATCACGCCTCCTCTTTCAGATACATAGATCTGATTACTAGCAAGAATTTGTAGTATATCTTTCTTCAATTCACAAGGAAACGTTGCACCAATAAAATGCGATCCACGATTGCTTTCCGACGGTATAAGAAAGCCTAAATGTCGTAGCCGTTCTGATAATATTGAATTATTATGGGATAAAGTGCTTTCAATATCCTTTACACCCCATTCTTCTATTTGTTTCATTGCTTGGATAGCGCCTGGTAGAAGGGCAAAGTTAGCGCGCTCACCCACATCAAATCTCATAGCGCCTACTTCATAATTATCTGTATAATCAATTAAATTGGAAAAATTCTTACTTTCTTTTCGTGAAATCCAATTGCCCTCTAAGGGATCTCCATCCCAATGCTTCTCACTCACATACAAATAACCAGTTGAGTAAGGTGACAGCATCCATTTGTAGGACGCCACAACAGCAAAATCTGGATCTATTTCTGATAAGTTTGTTTCCATTGCGCCTAAAGATTGTGTTAAATCCAATACTAGAGCCGCACCAACTTGCTTACATTTTTTACCTACTGCAATAAGATCAACAAGAATTCCATTCGTCCATAAAACATTTGGCAAGGCAACTATCGCACAATTCTTGTCAATCTTTTCCAATAATGCTTCCGTTATAGGTCGATCATCTTCTTCAGATACTTTAATTATTTTTCCACCAGTTTTTTTTATCAACCGGCGCCAAGGATAAACATTAGATGGGAATTGGTTCTCTAGCATTACTATTGTTTGGCCTTCTCCCACTTTAAGATTTCTAGCAGCTGTTTCCATTCCATACGAGGCCGATGGTACCAAAGCCACGCTCTCTGGTTTTACATTTACTATCCTAGAAAATAATTCACGGGCCAACTCAGAATTCTTAAAAAAATCCGGAATTGATATGTCCCAAGGGGTGGCCTTTAACCTAGCACCCAAATTTATAGAATCGACCACTGATGTCATTAGAGGAGACATATAGGCAGTATTTAGATAGGCGACATCAGTTGGAATTGAAAATAAATGTCTCTGGCAAGGTATTGTCATAAAATAACCTACAACCTTCAGTTTAATTGAAAATAAACATTTAAAATCGTAATGATAAACATGACATACCACCATCTAATTTTGCACATTCACTATTATTAACTTCTCGTACGCTATAACCAGCTTCTCGAATTCGCGATGACGTGACTGGAAAGCCCGCTGGCATTACGACGGTGTTATTATATCTTATAGCATTTGCAGCAGCCTCCTCACCATCACAGGTATTTATCACCTGATAGTTTGAAAAGCAGCCAGTTTTCTCTAATCTTTTGGTACATAGAACAGTTTCAGGACCCAAAATTGAACAATCTGTTTTAAAATGCAAAATTTCCTTTGGCGTCACAACTTCTCGGACAGTATAGTCCCACTTATTTAAAATTCCCGTCAATTGTTCAATACCCTCACTATTCGTCCGGGCTGATAATCCAACCAAAACTTCTTTTCCTGTAGTCAAGATATCACCTGCTTCAATAAGACCGGGCTTCAAAATCTTTACTACATTATCAAACATTTCACGTATTATTGGTTCAATTTCTAAAACCTCACCCATGCGGGATGGAGCTCCAGGACGCATCAAAATAGCTAAATTAGGAAGACACAAGGTAGTATCTTCTACAAAAAGGCTATCTGGGTATATTTCCAAAGGAGGCAACTCTATTATTTTCGCGCCAGCTTCTTGTAATGCTGATGTATAATCTTGATGGTCTAAAATCATCTGATTAAAATCAGGTGATCCTATATCGCAAGCTCTTAAACCATTAACTACACTTTTACTTGGAACGCGCGTAATTGCATTAGTAAATTTATATGCATGTTCCATTTTATTTACCCAATCTTTTACTTAACCACTAATTAACGTATCGATGAATCAATCACACAGTGGAACCACTTACCCAAGTTCTGACAATATTTGCCCTTGTTGCCAACATTATTAATTTTTGAACTATATCTTGATCACTATCATTATTTAATGAAATTGGAGCAGTTTCTATTTCAGTATCTATTAGTAAGGCATCAAAAAAATTACCGCGTTCAAAACTTCCAGTAGGAATGTTTAAAACATCAGCCCCGCCCTTGGTAGCCAGATAGAAAGCATCAGAAAAATTAACGCGGCTATCAGACACACCTCGATCGCTCCGTTCAATATTTGAATTGACACCATTTTCTAATGCCCGAGCCGCAATAATTGCGTTTCTAGTCGCATCAAGTATAGAAGAACTAGGACCACCAGAAATGTCTGTTCCCAATCCAATTCGCAATCCTTTTTCTAAAGCTCGACGTAATGGAAAAACAGCATCAGAAAAAAAGAAGTTAGATAATGGACAATGTGCTATTCCAGCACCATGTTCCTTGATTACGTCCATATCATTTTCAGAAATAAAGTTTGCATGAGCCAATATTGTTGATCGATTCAGCAATCCATAATTCAATAATGCTTCGGTATCAGACTTCCCACATCTATCAATAACATAATTATGCTCCCAATCACTTTCTGAACAGTGCGTTTGGATATAAGTCGAATTTTGAGATGCCAAAGTACCCAGTGAGTATAATGCTTCATCTGTACAACTCGGTATAAATCTAGGCGTAACCGCAACCTGTACCCGCCCATCAATATTGTTTGTATTAGTTTTAACATAATTTATGAACTCTGCGGTTCCATCAATAGCATTTTGAGTTGATAAATCTCGATAATATGTTGGACATTGCTCTGGATTGTCCATAACGACTTTACCAACGATAGCTCTTTGACCTAATTTCAAGCAGACATCAGTCAAAATCTGATTAGCTTTTTGGTGAATGGTGCCATAATAAACTGCAGTGGTTGTACCCGTTTTTAATAGGGAAGCCACTAGATCCGAATAGACCATCATGGCAAAATCAGTGTCTTCATATTTTGCCTCTAATGGAAACGTATATTTCTGCAGCCATACCTCTAACGGAACATCCAGAGCTTTTCCCAACTGTGGCCACTGGGGAGCATGAATATGTAAATCAACAAAACCTGGAATCACATACTGAGAATTGGGGATCACAATTAATGAATTTAATTTTTTAAACTTAGCTACCTGCTCATTATAATATGTGCTTCCTTGTTTTATTAAATCAATTACCTTTCCGCCTTTATCAATTAACAATAATGCTTTTTCCAAAAACTCAACATGATCTCTGGTGGGTGCATGTATTACAGAGCCTAAAATTGCCTTTCCATGCATATCATTCATTTTAAGTTCCTTCACTATTGACAATCAGTAATTTGAGAAAAATTATTAACTGAATTAAATATTACACTTTCTGAGCATCGGTAGAGTTTTTTTTCAAACTATCAACAAAATAGTCAATAGCAAAACTCTCAGTAAGAACCCCTGGTGAAAATCTCAAAATTTGACCTCGATTATCTATTAACACTGATTCATTAGCACATTCAGCAATAATTCGATTAGCGTTCTCAATCGTTCCAGCATTTACCATGACAGAACCACCTCTCAAATGTTGCTCCACAGGTGTAACTATATCTATTTCCGCATTTATTAGTAATTGCATTAAATCTTTAGTCATTGAACAGTTCTTAATTTCCTGCAAATTGCTTCCACCATCGACCACCCATTGAAGACCAGGTAAGCTTGCTATGTACGGCAATGGATTAGGGGTGCCATTTTCAAAGCGTCTTGAATTAGGTGACAAAACAAAATTATCAATATCCCAATTCATTGGATTTTCTTGGCTGAACCATCCTCTAAAGTTTGGAGTGAATAAATCGATACTACTATTTCTAACCCACACCACACCAGCACCTGCAGTACCACAAAGCCATTTCAATGATGTGGAAATCAGTGCATCAAAACGAGTAGGCAAATTTAACTTTCGAACACCCAGACATTGGGTTGCATCACATACAAGCACACAATTATCAGGTACTGCATTTGCTATTTCTTCCAAATCAACCATCGCAGATGTCGTAGAGCTAACCCACGTTACTAACGCCAATGCCACATCACCAGAATTTAGTTCTTTTATGAAGTCACTATCTTCCACATGGAATTGCCCCTGCCGAATTGCCACTCGTTTGATCTTAAATTTTAAAATTTTCTCCATTCCCTGCAATAGGAAATGCAACGAAGGGAAAGCATCATCGGCAATGAGTACAGACTTTCCCTCTAAATACTCATGTCCCAAACCATCAATTATTCTTGAAAACCCAGATGTAACGCTATCTACTAGACCAATTTCATCCGCCTTTGTGTCGGGGCCTAAAATTTTTGAAAAAGCTTCTCTAAATTCCTCAACGGCATTTAAAGTTTTAGGCCAAACATCCGAAATGGGAGAACTCCAAATATTGGTAAATTCAAAAACCGCTTTCGCCATTTGCTCACTTCCATTAGGTCTGTGCCCAACAGAATGATAGAGAGCATAACCGCCCTCTTTTAAATCTAAATTCTTTTGCATAATTATATTTCCAAAAATTCTTTCTACAGTTAAATTTCAAAATCTGCATTATTAAAGGATATCTTCTTAAAACAGAATTTCTATTTAATAAACAATAATAAAGATAAAATCACTATTCCCAAATTTGAGTTAAATCTGGCAAAGGAATAGCTGACAGTAATTCTCTTGTGTAGGCATGCTTTGGCTCATCAAACAATTTGTCAGCTTTCGCTTGTTCGATCACTTCACCTTCTTGCAGAACAATTATTTTATTACACAAACGTCGAACAACTGACAGATCATGGCTGATAAAAACCAATGTTAACCCAAGTTCAGTTACTAAGTTTTGTAATAAGCTAAGTATCTGAGCCTGACTAGAAACATCTAATCCAGAAACTATTTCATCTGCTAAGATAAAATCTGGCCGCAAAGCTATTGCACGAGCTATCCCAACTCTCTGTCGTTGACCCCCAGAAAGCTCATGAGGATATCTAGACTTAAAATCAGATGGCAATCCCACAAGATCTAATGCTTGCCTGATTAAGTCGTTAATATTCTGAAACCCTTGTAATTTGAGAGGACCTCCAATTATTCCATTCACTCTATGTCTTGGATTTAGTGAAGACATTGGATCTTGGAATATCATCTGAAATCTTCGCCTCAAGGGTCGAAGCTGAGCTTCAGTCAAGTGAGTTATATCAATATTATTAAAAAGAATTTCACCGCTACTTGGCTCTAATAGACGAAGCATTATACGTCCAAGGGTTGATTTTCCCGAGCCAGACCCCCCCACTATTCCAACAACATCTCCACGCTTTATGTTTATAGTTATATCTTTTAATATTTGTAACTTGGGTGCAGCGCCAATAATGGGTTTTCGTGACATGTCGGAGACATCAAAAGATAAATTGTGTATTTGAAAAATATTATCTTCCATTTACCCACTCCTTATCTGCTCTGGCTATTTCACCATTAACAGAAGTTAACACCTCTTCTGAAACTGGAATGAGGTCAGACTTAGGGTCTGTATATTTAGGTGTAGCCACTAACAATGCTTTTGAATATTCGTGTTGTGGCATGTTGAAAAAACTTGACACCGAAGTGTCTTCTATAACCTTGCCAGAATATAGAACAGATAAGCTTTGGCAAATTTTCGAGACCACCCCCAAGTCATGAGTTACGAACAGTAAAGTTGTGCCGTGGCGTATCTGCATTTCTTTGATCAATTTCAATATTTGCTTTTGTACTGTAACATCTAAAGCGGTTGTGGGCTCATCAGCAATTATTAATTTAGGCGTTGCCGCAAATGCTGATGCAATAAGTATCCTCTGCCTCATTCCACCAGATAACTCGTGTGGAAAACTATTAACAACTCTTTCTGGATCAGCAATTTGAACTTCATCTAATAAATCGTATGTCTTGATTATTGCATCACTTTTTTTCCAACCTAAAATATCAACTAACCTGTTTGTAATCTGTGGACCAATTCGATGCGACGGATTTAATGCCGTTAAAGGATCTTGTGGAATCAATGCAGCATTTGCCCCAATGATTTTTCTGAATTCGTTGGATTTTAAGTTTAGTAAATTTTTTCCTTGAAAAATAATTTCACCTGCATCAATTTTTAAAGCACGGGGCAAAATACCAAGGATTGCTTTTCCAATCATACTTTTTCCGGCCCCACTTTCACCCACCAGTCCACGAACTTCACCTTTTTTTAATTCCATATTGATTGACCGAAGAACCCTTTGGCCATTACTTAATGACACTGACAGATTACGTATTTGTAAGAATGAATTCATCTCAGTACCGGATCAAAACGGTCTTTCAAACCCTCTCCAAGCTGGCTAAAAGATAAAACTGTGAAGAATAAAGTAATTAACGGAAACACAATTACCCACCAAGCTTGGTGAACAGATGTCCTTCCCTCAGATATCATGCCACCCCACGTAGGAAAATCTGTTGATATCGATAAATTAACAAAACTTAAAATCGCTTCAACAATTACAGCTATTCCCATTTCTAAAGTTAACAGAACAACAATCGTTGGCAAAACATTGGGCAGTATTTCCACAATCATAATTCCAAACTTTGGTCGACCAGCAGCTTTCGCAGAGGAAACATAATCCATAGCACCCTGGCTCATCGTTTCAGCACGGATAACTCTACAAAATCTTGTCCAATCTATAACCACAATCGCTATAATTATAGAAGTTAGTCCAGTTCCTAAAACTGCTATTAATAAAATTGCAAATAAAACTGGCGGGAATGCCATCCAAATATCAACTAATCTCGATACAATTAAATCAATCCACCCGCCAAAATAACCAGAAATTATTCCTAATATCGTACCAATAAGACAGGTAGCTGTGCTGGCAATTAAGGCGACTATTAAGGCTATTCTCGCACCATACAAAATTCTTGTTAGAACATCACGTCCCAAGCTGTCAGAGCCCAGATAATAGCCCGACTCTGCACCATCCATCCAAAATGGCGGTAATCTTGAAGCAAATAAGTCTTGAGCAAGAGGATCATGGGGGCTTATTAATGGAGCGAATAACGTTACTAATATTAAAAAAAAGAGCCAGCCACCTGAAAGCCAAATACGTGCACCAAACTTGCGCTTTATATATCGATTATTGTCAACCATTACGCAATTTTGGATTTAGTAATGTGTAAGTCAGATCAACGAAAAGGTTAACAAAAGTAAAAATCAAGGCAAACAATATTACTATACCCTGTATTAAAGGAAGATCCCTATTTATCACGGCATCAATAGCCATATTTCCCAAGCCTTCATATGAAAACAATCTTTCAATAATCACTGTTCCACCAATTAAAAATGTGAACTGCACCCCAACCAGTGTTAATGTAGGAAGTACTGCATTTGGCAATGCCTCACGTAATATCACATGATTTTCACCATAACCTTTAGTACGACTTAACGTGACATAATCAAGATGCATAGTCTCTTTTAAAGATTGTTTTAATAATTGGGAAATTATAGCCGCTAACGGAATGGAAAGTGCTAAGGCAGGCATTAACATGTGCGCTAATAAATCTTTAAAAACTCTAAAATCTAATCTTACGATACTCTCGAATAAATAAAACTGTGTCAAGAATTCCATATCCATTGATGGAGATATTCTACCTGAAATATGAAAGATCGGCCACATTACCCCAAATAATAGGATAAAAACAAGAGCCCATAGAAAGTCTGGAACGGACATAGCCATTCCATTTATTCCATCAATTATTCCTTCTGTCTTTGTTTCTCTTAGCCTCGTACCCAAAAGAGCCAATATTCCACCAAGAAAACACGCAATTATCAAAGCCATAATAGAAAGCTCCAATGTCGCAGGCAATCGACCTAATACTAACGAAAGAACAGGTTGCCTAAGAGATATTGAGTTACCAAAATCTCCATGCAGAACACCATTTATCCAAATGAAGAACTGCTCGATTATCGATTTATCAAAACCATAAAGAGTTTTTAACCTCAAAATATCATCGTCACTCGCTCCCGGTGGAAGCATCATTGAAATAGGATTTCCAGGAACCACTCTTATTACAACAAAAACTATAATTGAAACGCCTATCAACGTTACAGCTATAGATAAAATTCTAATAAATAATCTCTTTAAAATGGGCATCTAGCGCCTTTTAATTCAGGACCATCGAAACAAGGTTTCAATGGTCCTGTTTTTTATCAACCTCTAGTCATCAAATGAGGTAGTAATGCTCCTGAAGCATGAGGAACAACATTTACACCTGAGGAATGAAGGATCGGCTGTACATATTGCAGTAGCGGTATCACTAATGCATTTTCCGCGATATATCGATCAACGGCTTTCCAGCCCTCAATCCTTTTTGCCTCGTCAGACTCTCCCCAAAGAGGTCCGATCATATTGATTAAATCTTCTCCATCCCAAACTGAATGAGGTGACGGTCCAAACATAGCGAAGCCAGTAGAACACGTTGGATCTCCAATTGAGTTGCCCCAGTTATAAAAAGCTGCTGGAGCAAGAGTGTCTGTTGCTCTAAGCTCGTAGTGTTTTGCGACTTCGTAAACCTCTATTTCTGCTTCGATCCCAACTTTACGCCATAATCCTACGATCGCTTGAATTATTTCATAATCTTTGGGTTTAAATCCTTTTGTGGTTTGGATTTTAAACTTCACTGGATTATCTTTTGAGTAACCAGAAGCGGCAAGAAGTTCTACCGATTTATCTGGATCATACGCTACTGAAATTGACGGGTCATAGGCCGAATAATCTGGTGTTTGCAACGTATCGATTGCAACACCGTAGCCCGACATTAAGCGCTCAATAATCAAAGGTTTATTGATAGCGTGAGCCGCCGCCATACGCACATTGGGATCTAACATTACGTCGATATCATTTAGGAATATCATACCAATATCGGAAATAGGCGCAGCCGTTCCATTAATACCGGACTTGCCACGTAACCGATCATATTCCTCGTAAGACATTTCTAAACTCACATGAGAATTACCAGATTCAATTTCAGCAACTCTAGATGATGCGTCTGTAACAAACTTGATCGTAACATTTTCAAATTCTGGTTTTCCACCCCAATAATTGGCATTTGCCTTCAATCTTACAAATGCATTTCGCTCAAATTTATCAACCATGTAAGGACCAGTTCCGATTGGTGCAGCTTCAAAGCCTTCCGCACCTACCTTCTCATAATACGCTTTTGGCATAACGTAACCAGTTAAGAACGACATCCACTTAAAAATAGTTGGGTCATAACGAAGAACATCCCCTGTAATGTGATTACCGTCAATTGAATAATTTCCAATCGTTCCCCAAACAAATGATATAGGGTTACCAGATTCAGGGTTACCGGCCCGCTCAAGTGACCATACTACATCTTCCGCAGTTAAAGTTGATCCATCATGCCAAGAAACACCATCTCTAACAGTCATATGAATCTTACTTCTATCATCATTCCAACCCCAATCGGTAATTAGACCTGGACCTTGACTAAGATCAGTATTCTGGGCAATGAAAAGATCAAATACCGACTGATAAATGCCTTGGATCGTTGGATTAACAGATGATAGCCCCACAGTCGGATCCCAACTTGGTAAGTTAACATTGTAGGCTATGACGAGTTCATCAATAGCATTGGCAAATATTGGCTTGCCCGCAGTTCCAAGTGCAGCCGACGCTGCAGAAATCTTTAGTAGATTTCTTCGACTTATTTTAACCATTTTTTTCTCCCTTTTTTAAAATTTAATTAATTACCAGCTAATTTTCGACCTAACAGAAATCCTGAACCTGCACCAGCTCCCGCTCCTGGCCAGATAGCAGCACCAGTAAGATGCAAATTGCGTATTGGAGTTTTTCCATCGGTGTAACCTCTCACAGGTCGATAAATGAAATGTTGTGTTAAATGATGACTACCGCATATTTGATCTCCAAATACAAGGTTGGGATTGTCATTTTGAAGCTCAATTGGAGACACAACCCGTCTAGTAATAATTTTTTCTTTTGTTTTTGGCGCATAGTCTTCGATAATATTCAAAACTCTGTCAGCATAAAACTCTTTTACATTCTCCCATTTTGTATCTTTGATCTCATTTACCCCATCACCCTTTATAATACCTGGCACCATTCTGACCTGAACCCAAAGAATATGCTTTTCAGAAGGAGCTCGACTCACATCAACTGCAGTTGGCTGACCGATAACAATGACAGGGGAATCTGGCAATAAACCTTCCGTTGCTTGTTGATATGTTTTAGCCATCTGGTCCAAAGAAGGCGCAATATGAATATACGCAAAATCTTTTAATTTACCATTAGCCGTCCAATCAGGCAGATCATTCATTGACAGATGAATCATCATGGTTCCTGGGGCATGTTTGAATTTTTTTAATCCGTCAGAATAATCAAGTTTTTTAAACCCGTTTGTTAATTTAAATAGTGCTGAAGGCGCAACGTTTGCAATAACACATCGCTTTGCGTTTATTACCTTTCCATCTGCCAACTTTACAGCTTCCGCTCGCGCCCCGTCATGAATGATTTCCGTAACCTCAGAATTACATTCAATCACTCCGCCATTCGAATTGATCAATTTGATCATAGCGTTTATAACGGTGTCTGCTCCTCCTTCTCCCAAAACCATACCAAAAGATTGATTTGCCATAGATTCGAGATATGGAAATAATGCCCCACCAGCAGTGTCTGGAGCAAAGTCTAAATGCATGCCCCATGCAGCCATTGTTGCTTTTACTTCCTCTGATTCAAAATTTTCATCTAACCAATTTCGGGGAGAAGCCATCAAAAATCTTATAAAATCTAAACATCCATTAAAACCCTTCTTCTTATATAGTTTAAAAAAAAGTGAAAAAATATTTCTGAAGCTAAGACTATTTCCTAGCAAACTAAAAATATGGCTGGACTCCTCGGGAAACCTTTCTGTTAACTTTTTCCAGGTATCAGCGTCATTTTTCGAAAATTTTGATATTCGACTGAAATTACTGTCAAAACTATTGCTAATTCCTAACCATTTGCCATTTGGAAAAACACTTGCAAAGCAATTTTCAACGGGAACAAAACTTAAACCATTTTCTACTAATTGGTCTCCGTATTTGTTGAAGAATGGTGATCCAGCAAATAGTGAAAGATTCATTGCTGCCCAATCATGAATAAAACCAGGTTCTGTGAACTCACCACTCTTGATCGCACCCCCAGCAATTTCTGCTTTTTCCAATATTAGCACATTCCAACCTTTTGAAATCAAATGAACTGCACAAGCCAAGCTATTATGACCCGCCCCAACAATGATTGCATCTGGTTTCGTTACAGCCATTTAAATAAAATTCCCTTTACTATTTTATTTGCAAATGCATTTAAATATGTCTAGATATTTGCAAATGCATTTAAATTTGTCTAGTCGAATCATAAATAGTTTAATGCAAAAGTTTAATAGTTAACAAAGAAGGAAATCAAAAATGAGTTCATCAGACATGCTTAATAATCTTGGTCCAATGTTACTATCTGGACAAATAGAAGTTGTAGATTGTACTGGTATTTTGGGCCCCAACACACCGCTCATTCAATTGCCACCGCCATTCAAGAATACACCGCAAGTCGAGATCCACAAAATCTCGGAATACGATGATGATGGCCCTGTGTGCGCCTGGAACTGGCTGAAGCTGGGCGAACATTCCGGCACCCATTTTGATGCACCCAAGCACTGGTTTACTGGCAAGGATCTGCCCAACAATGCCACCGATACGCTGGACATACAGAAAGTCGTCGCACCTGTTAACTGCATCGACTGTTCAAAGGAATCCGCCGAAGATCCTGACTTCCTTTTGACCGTTGACCACATAAAAGCGTGGGA
>Ga0206679_10000373_pt1 | contig 37136 bp, 33 predicted proteins | sample M110012015metaG_FD_155464 | JGI IMG/M metagenome (GOLD analysis project Ga0206679, IMG submission 155464) | Ammonia-oxidizing marine archaeal communities from Monterey Bay, California, United States - M1 100m 12015 | ecosystem: Environmental > Aquatic > Marine > Intertidal zone | place: USA... | reverse complement strand
CCAGGTGCTCTAGCAGCTGCAGGATTGCGGGGTTCTGATTTTATTACTGGTTGGGAGCGGCGCGATGAACCGTTAGATATTGGATTTGTAGATGAAAGCTCAATGTTGGATGAGAAGCAATTATTGGACCTGAGGGATATATTTTCAACATTAATTTTATTTGGTGATCCAGCTCAATTGGCGCCAGTGGGAAACTCTGGAAAAATGGTTTTTGATGATATTGATGACACCAAAAAAATCCAACTTTACTGTATTCACCGGCAAGAGTTCGATAATCCAATTTTAGATCTAGCTCATTGCTTAGCAGATCCCGATATAACTTTTAAAGATTTTGAGAAAAAAATTTTCGAAGCGTCTAAAGTGGATGATCGAATAATTGTTAACGAAAGAGTGATTAGTGATATGTTGGCAAGATCGCCTGTTTTAGTTTGGCGAAATTCTACACGTGTGAGATTAATACAAGCCTTTCGTAATTCTTATAATGCTCCAGATAATGAATTAATCGTTGGTGAACCTCTAATATGTGATGGAATCGAGTTGCCGTTAAAACATAGGAAGAAACGTCTTGATTTAGAGGCTCGGGGTTTGATCAAAGGCGCTCATGCTATCTTTTTAGGCAATGGCCGAAAATTAGGGTTTTCTAGATTACACGTCGTTGGCGCAGAAGATCCATATGTTAGTGCTGCTAGTATAATAAAGATAGAAAAGAACGATAAAGATGAGCCATTTATTCCATTTGCAGCAAAAATGGGAGCAGCTTTTCTCCATGGAGCTGCAGTCACAATTCATAAGTCTCAAGGCTCTCAATGGCCTAATGTACAGGTATTTGCGCCAGACATTTATGCTGCCGCTAGAACTGAAAGAATTGAGTCTGATGTGCCGCTCTGGAAAAGATTGGCCTATGTATCTATAACGCGCGCTCAAGAAAAACTATTTTGGGTTACTCGCTATAGACTTTCAAAACCCATAAAACCTCTGTCGACGAGTGATTTAAAATCTTAATAAAAATTTAAAAAACGAGATTCATCATTATCATGGAAACAATCAAAAATAAGATAGTCATTATCCCACCAGTTTTTACAAAATCAATTACGCGGTACCCGGCAGGGCCCATTATTAACGCGTTTACTTGATGTGTAGGGATTAGAAAAGAATTAGACGTAGATATAGCCACAGTCATAGCAAATAATCCTGGATCACCTCCTGCAGCTATTGCGATACTAATGGCCAAGGGAACCAATAATACAGTAGCTCCAACGTTTGACATAATAAGTGTAAAAATTGTTGCAAGAATTGCTACACCAGTTTGCAAAGCCCAAATTGGCCAACCATCTAATACAGTTAAAATTAACTGTGCAATCCATTCAGCAGTTCCGGTGTTTTGAACAGCTTGTCCAAGGGGAATTAAGCTAGCTAAAAGGAATACTGTGTTCCAACCCACTGAATTATAGGCCTCATCTATATCTATTACTTTACTGATTATCATGCCTGCAGCGCCAGTTAATAAACAAAGAGATAATTGTATATTTGTGAATAGAATCATACCAAGTGCTATTAAAAAAAACAATAATGCCCACCCTACTTTTTGTGGTCGTAATTCTTCACGAGGAAAATCTGTCGTAACTACTACAAAATTACGATCATTTGTTAATCGGGTTAAAGCCTCCCAACTGGTATGTATAACTAAAGTATCTCCAGCCTTAAATGGAATAGACCAAATTTGCGATGCTTCATGTTCATCTGTTTCGACGTTGCTATAAGTTTCTTCACTTCTATGTATTGCTAACATAGAAACTTGATAGGTTTTTCGAAACGAAAGTTCACGAGCATCCTTGCCAATTAATGCACTATCAGGCGGCACTACAACTTCAGCAACACCCGACTTTGTAGGTGCAAAATCTTCAGAAAAGTTTTTAAGAGCCGGTAAAACTTTTAAACCGTAGTCATCAACCATTTCGCGAATAACTTTCTCTCTACCTAATACAGCTAATCGACACGGTGTTTGAATTAAAGTTGTTAGAGGAGGAGCTATCCAATTTTTACCACTAAAGTTAGTTCCAATAACATAGCAGTGATGCGCGTCCATAAGATCACCCAATGTTTGTCCTAAAAGAATATTACCCTCAGGTATTTCTATTTCGATAATATCAGCTTTTAAGCCATAAAGCCTTTTTAAGTATTCTTTCATTGATTGACCTGAAGTAGCATCGGACCGAGCAGGCACACCAGGCAATACCCATTTTCCCAAAATAACAAAGTAGAGAATGCCAGTAGTTACGAGAGCAAGACCTATGGGCGTAACAGAAAATAAAGAAAAAGTTGGAATTTTTTGATCGACTGGTAAACTTTCATTAGTCGTCAGAACTAAATCATTTAATAAAATTAAAGGTGACGAACCCACCATGGTTAATGTTCCGCCAAGTATGGCGCAAAAGCCCATAGGCATCAAAAGTCTCGAAAGTGGGATATCAGTTCTACTAGAGATACGAGAAACTACTGGGATATATAAAGCAGCTGCACCTACGTTTTGCATGAAGCTTGAGATTAGCCCAACCGAACTAGAAATTATGGGTATAATTCTTTTTTCGGTCTTTCCACCATACTTTAGTATTGTAGCAGCCAGTTGAGACATTAATCCTGTTTTGTCTAATCCAGCACCAATAATCATCACTGCAATAATCGATATTACTGCATTAGAGGCAAATCCATCAAATAGATTTTTTACATCTACTAAGCCTTCTAATCCAGGTATATAACTTAAACATCCCAACATCACTAAGATTGAGATTGCGGCAAGATCCAGCCGGATTATTTCAGAAACAAATAAAAACACAGTAAATGATAATAAACCAAGCATCACAATCATTTCAGTAGTTAAAATAATTGGATCCATTTCTTACCTCTGTTAGTTTCAATTGTGGTTCTGATTAAGAAAACTTTTACTTACAAGTCTCATCATTAAAAATTATTGCTCTGTTAGATCGGTTTAATTAAAACTAGTACAAAATTAAACAAACTTGAAGAACTTAAAAAATCGAATTTATTATTTTTGGTGGATGTAAAATACGTAGACATAATTTGAAGTTGACAACAACGCACCAGTTATCTTTCCATATACTTGTTTTGGAGCGTTAATAAGATAATAAACTGCGACATATCGGATCAATATAAGTGACAAATTTATTGATCGCTTAAAACCGTTTTATTGATTTATTCCTTATTATAAGGTTCACCACCGGCTTTTGGTGGAATAGCTTTTCCAACAAAACCGGCTAGAATTATTACTGTTAATATATAAGGCAATGCCTGCATTAGTTGAAGAGGAATTGTTCCCACCCCAGGCACTTCTATACTTTGAAAGCGTATACCAACTGCTTCTAAAAAGCCGAATAATAAACATGCCCAGAGAGCAGGTACTGGTTTCCATTTTGCAAAAATAAGTGCTGCGAGTGCTATGAAACCCTTACCAGCAGTCATTTCTTTTCCAAAGCCAGCCCCAATGCCCGTTGATAAATATGCGCCCGCAATGCCGCATAACAAGCCACAGATAGCTATGGCAGCGTAACGCTGCTTAATCACCGATATTCCAGATGTATCAACGGCGGCTGGGTTTTCTCCCACGGCTCTCAGCCTTAATCCAAATCGAGTTCTAAATAAGATCCACCAAGTTAAAGGAACAATTAAAAACGCAACATAAACCAATAGAGTATGTCCGGAAATTAATTCATAATATATTTTTCCAAAAATGGGGAGGTTTTTCAAAAGTTCAGCAAAAGGTAACGTTATGTCATTAAATCGAGCCGAACCACTCAGGGCGGGCGTTTGACCACCTTGGCGAAACAAATTTTGTCCCACTAGCGCTGTTAGCCCAGATGCCAAAAAGTTAATAGCAACTCCAGAAATTAATTGGTTACCTTTAAAAGTTATTGAGGCCACGCCATGAATTGCTGAGAGTGCGATAGAGGCAAATATACCTGCTAATAATCCAAGTAGTGCAGAACCTGTCACAAAAGCAACGGCTCCTGACGCAAAAGCAGATGCAAGCATTTTTCCTTCGAGACCAATGTCGAATATCCCAGCTCTTTCTGAAAACAGGCCTGCTAGGCAAGCTAGTAAAAGAGGTATACTAAGTCGAACCGAACTGTCTAAGACTTGAATTATAGTATCAAAATCCATTACGCGTTTGCCCTTACCATCTTGAAATATAAACGTTCAATGGGAATTCTAATCATGTTGTCTAAAGCACCAGTTAACAGTATCACGAGTGCTTGAATAACCACAATTAATTCACGTGGAATTTTGGTCCACATGGCGAGTTCGGCACCGCCTTGATACAAGATACCAAATAAAATGGCAGCTAGGAAAACTCCTAATGGATGTGATCTACCCATCAGTGCAACAGCGATACCAATAAAGCCTGCTCCTTGAACACTATCCAATACAAGACGTTCTGATTCACCCATAACTGAATTAATTCCCATAAGGCCAGACAAAGCACCAGATATTAACATCGCAATCATTATTATTTTTACTGGAGATATTCCGGCATATTTTGCGGCACTTTCGGAATGTCCAAAAGCTCTAATCTCATAACCTAATTTTGTCTTCCAAATAAGGAACCACACGGCAAAGCTAGATAAAACTGCAATGAGAAAGCTAATATTTACAGGTGGTGATTTGGAAAACTTAATTCCAACCCATCCAAGCATATCGTGACCAGTTGGAAGTCTGGCACCCTCTACAAATCTTCCTGTTTCAGGCGCCATTGATCCTGGTACTTTTAATACATTAACCAAAAGATATACCAGCAAAGCAGAAGCCATAAAGTTAAACATAATGGTTGTAATAACGATGTGACTTCCTCGCTTGGCTTGAAGGTAAGCCGGGATTGCTGCCCAAGCTGCTCCAAAGAGTGCTCCGCCAATTATTGCTACAGGAAGCGCAATGCTCCAATGTGGCCATGGAAACATTAAACATACTAATGCTACACCCAAACCTCCAAGTGTTGCTTGGCCCTCTCCCCCAATGTTAAACATTCGAGCATGAAACGCGACAGAAACAGCAAGGCCAGTGAAGATAAAATTAGTTGCGTAATAAAGTGTATAACCCCAACCATAGGAGCTTCCTATTGCTCCTTTTATCATAATGCTTAATGCATTTAGAGGATTTTCTCCAATATATAGGACCACCAATGCCGATAGGAAAAGCGCAATAATTAAATTGATTAATGGTATCAATAGTATGTCAATCCAAGATGGAAGTTTTGTCATTTATTCACCCTCCCCACCCATTAAAAGACCTAATTCCATAGCGTTTGTGTCACTAGTTAACCGGTTTCCAATTAAATTCCCATCAAACATAACTGAAACCCTATCGGTTAAAGAAAGGATCTCATCTAATTCAACAGATACAAGGACGATTGCCTTGCCTTCATCTCTTAACTTAATAATTTCATTATGGATAAATTCGATTGCCCCAATATCTACGCCTCTAGTGGGCTGGCCTATTAAAAGGATGTCTGGGTTACGTTCTATTTCTCGAGCTAAAACTAATTTTTGTTGATTTCCGCCAGAAAAATTACGTGCTTTCAGCTTGCTGTCGATTGGGCGCACGTCAAACTTGGACATTTTATCATCGGCATCTTTACGCATTTTTTTATTATTCATCAAACCCCAAGGGTTAGAATATTCTGGCTCATGTTGATAACCGAAGCCAATATTTTCCCACGCGGAGAATTCCATTATTAAGCCAAGTCTTTGCCTGTCTTCAGGTACATGAGCAATAGATAAATCACGAATTTCTTGTCCTGATGGGTTTTCTAAGTTGAGCGAATGCCCATATACAGAGACCGATCCTTGAGATTTTCTAAACCCCCCTAGAGCCTCTAATAATTCAGATTGACCATTCCCTGCTACACCAGCAATGCCAAGAATTTCTCCTTCTTTAACGTCAAATGTAATACCCTTAACCCGTAAAACTCCTTTTTCGTCAGTCACTCTTAGATTCTTAACTTCAAGTGCAACATCCCCAAGTTTGGGTTCTTTTTTTGAAATATTTAGCAAAACTTTTCGGCCAACCATTAGTTCTGCCAATTCTTCTGGGCTAGTTTTTGCGGTCTTCAAAGTGGCTGTCATCTCACCTGAACGCATAACACTTACCGTATCGGTAGCAGCCATAATCTCACGTAGTTTGTGAGTTATGAGTATAATAGTCTTACCCTGATCACGTAGATTTTTTAAAATTCTGAATAAGTGATTTGCCTCAGAGGGTGTTAAAACACCAGTTGGCTCATCAAGGATAAGAATATTTGCATTTCTATATAATGCTTTCAGTATTTCTACTCTTTGCTGAAGACCTACTGACATGTTTTCAATTATAGCGTCTGGATCTACATCTAGTTCATATTCTTTTGATAGCTTACCCAGTTGGACTCGGGCCTTAGCTAGTGACTGTTTTAGTAAAGGACCATCTTCAGCACCCAAAATAACATTTTCTAGAACTGAAAAGTTTTCTACTAATTTAAAATGTTGAAATACCATTCCAATACCGGCTGAAATAGCAGCTTGACTATCTGGAATTATAGTTTTGTTACCGTTAACAAATATCTCTCCAGAGTTAGCTTTATAGAAGCCGTATAGAATAGACATAAGAGTAGATTTTCCAGCACCATTTTCGCCTACTATTCCGTGTATAGTACCCACATTAACACTGAGTGATATGTTCTTGTTGGCTTGGACTGGGCCAAAGTTTTTAGAAATATTGGTTAGTTTTATAGCAGGAGCGGCCACATCCGGCCGCTCCTCTTTACTTTTTTTCACGTTTACTTACCTTTAGCTAGCTGGGCAAGAATTGTCTGACATTGCATCGTGAATTTCTATTTCACCAGCAATAATTTTTGCTTTAGCAGCTTCAACGGCAGACAGCATTTCAGCTGAAACTAAACTAGCATTATGTGAGTCCATAGAGTACCCAACACCACCATTACCTAAGCCCATCACGTCAAACCCAGTCTTTAGAGCCGCGCCTTGAGTGAACGCATTATAAACTGCTACGTCAACTCGCTTAACCATTGAGGTTAATACTGAACCTGATTGTAAGTGATTTTGATTTTTATCAACGCCTATACCCAATATTCCAGCATCTGCGGCGGCTTGAAGAACACCTAACCCAGTTCCGCCAGCTGCATGATAAACAACATCAGCGCCTTGAGCGATTTGAGCTTTAGTTAACTCGCCACCTTTTATTGGATCATTCCATGCATGATAAGTTGTTCCAGTATAATTTTGGATAATTTTCGCATTACCATTTACGGATCTCACGCCTAAAACGTATCCACAAGCAAAACGACGAATCAGAGGAATATCCATGCCGCCAACAAAGCCAACTGTACCGCTTTCCGATGCCATTGCTGCCATCATTCCAACTAAGTATGATCCTTCTTGCTCCTTAAACACTGTTGATCTTACGTTTGGTGCATCAACTACCATATCAATTATAACGAATTTAGTATCTGGAAAGTCTGGTGCTACTTCCGTTAAAGATGAAGCAAAGCTAAACCCAGCCATTACAATTGGATTATTTCCATTTTCAGCGAAGCGTCTTAGTGCTTGCTCTCTTTGAGCTTCATTTTGAAGTTCAATTTCGTTGTAATTGCCTCCAGTTTCAGCTTTCCACTTTTCAGCGCCTTCAAACGCTGCTTCATTAAATGATTTGTCAAATTTTCCGCCTAAATCATAAATTAAGGCAGGGTCTGCAACGACCATTGCAGCGCTAGCAACCAAAATTGCTGTGGCGCTTGTTATAGTTTTCATAAATGTCATATTTTTCTCCCAGGTATTAGAAATGTGGGCATAAGCCCTGTGGCGCTATGTGATAGGTTTCCGTGTAAATTGGCAATGATTCGACTTAATATTTTTATGTTTTTTTTGTTTTACCTAGCTTACCAAGCGTTATATTCAGTTAAAGGCTAGTTTTAAGTACCAATGCGTCAACTTTATTGCCATTCTTTAAAGAATAATATTTTGATCTTTGTCCGATACGATGGAAATTATTTTTCAAATATAAAGCAATAACCTCTTTGTTGTTTACAGCGACCTCTAAGAATATTGTTTTGCATCCAATAGTTTGTAATTGTTCAATTAGTTTTTTTAATATTAGTGTAGCATGTCCCTTTCTGCGAGCGTTGGGTTTTACTAAAATCATTAAAATTTCTGCCTCATCTCTTATTAGGCGTGCGCATCCAAACCCAAATGGTAAAATTTTAAAAATAGTATTTTTAGATTCAAGTAGTTCCTTGTAATAATCTTCGGGCCATGTTTGGTAACCATTCATGCATATTGAATGCAATTCTGACATTTCTTTTGGTGTCATTAGCTCAATACTTTGTCCAAAGTTCCGTTATGACCAAAAGTATCATAATTTGGATAAATTGGCTTTGGAGGAGATTTATCCATGGGCAACTGCTGTGCAATTTTTGCAATAGAACTTGCAGACAAATACCGGGGTTGTAATAATTTTATATTTAGCTTCTTGGACAATAATTCTGCTTGATCACCTATGATATATTCACACTTACTAGGGGGCAAATTATTCATGTCATGAAGTGTGCTTGGTCCAAACACGCCACTCGTGTATTCTCTTAAATAGAGCTGCTCTTTTCTTGCGCTCACTGCGCAAAGAATATTTTTTTTAAAACCATAGCAAAGCGATTCAAACTGTGAGACACCAAACGCGGGAATTTTTAACGCTAAAGATAATCCTCTAGCCGCTGCTACTGAAACCCTAATACCCGTAAAATTACCAGGTCCGATACCAACACCTATAGAATTTAAATCGTTTAAACTGAGTTTTGAAGAAGTTAATGTGTCTTCGATCAAATACATTAATCTTTCGGCATGATTTTTTGATGCTTCTTCACTTACTTCGGCTAGTATAGCATCACCTGATACGACAGATACGACACAATAGCGTGTTGATGTATCAAAACCTAACGAGACAGTGTTAGGTTGCAACTGGTCTAACTTCTACAACTTCAGGTATGTAGTGTCTTAGCAAATTTTCAATCCCCATCTTTAGTGTAATTGTCGAAGATGGGCAACCTGCGCATGCACCTTGCATGTGTAAATATACGATCCCACGGTCGAAACCATGAAAAGTTATATCCCCACCATCCTGTGCTACGGCAGGTCTTACTCGAGTATCAAGTAAGTCTTTTATTTGATCAATTACTTCAGAATCAGGGCCTTCATGATCAACGTGTCCACCTGACGCTTGCTCATCCCCCTCAATCAATTTTTGGCCAGAGATAAAATGCTCCATTATTGCGCCCAAAATTGCTGGCTTTATATGTTCCCATTCATAATCGTCATCTTTTGTAACTGTAATAAAGTCTGGACCAAAAAACACGCCAGTTACACCTGAAATTTCAAACACTCTTCTTGCTAAAGGTGATTTTTGTGATGCTTCTTTGTTTGGAAAGTCTGCAGTTCCAGTTTCCATAACTGCTTGACCAGGTAAGAACTTTAATGTGGCTGGGTTTGGGGTAGATTCTGTTTGAATGAACATTTGTATTTTCCTTTTGATACCCTTTAATATCGCAATTCATCACTTAAATGTCAAGAATTAGAATTATTCTAAAACTCAAATTTAAAATAAATAGAACAGTAAGTAGGTATTTTACCCCCTAAAGATAGTTGGATTTTAAATTTCTAATATATTTGATTGTTTTGGATACCAAGTGCGAAAAATTTGAATAATAAGACAATTGATCTTCTTCAATTAGAAAGAGCCCAGTCCCAATATAGTTCTCTCACTTTTTTTGTGATTGGCCCAATTTTATATTTGTTGGCATCGAAGCTTGTAACCGATGTAATTTTCGTCATGTTGCCAGACAGAAATACTTCGTCAGCTTTAGTGAAATCTTCAAAGTTTAAAATACATTCGGTCACCTTGTAGCCATCTTCATTCAGGTTTTTTATATGCCGTGCACGGGTAATCCCAGCTAAAAAAGTACCGTTAGCAATTGGTGTGAAAATTTCTCCATCTCTAGTTAAAAACACATTAGCAGTTGCTGTTTCTGCTACATTTCCAATTGCATCAGCCACAAGGGCATTTTTAAATCCTTTTTTATTAGCTTCAAATAGCATTCTTGCATTATTTGGGTATAGGCAGCCGGCTTTTGCATTACACAAATTGTCGCTCAATATAGGGCGATGAAAGCTTGTTGTTGTGAGCGTTGTTGTGTCTACTTTACTTGCCATTGGTATTTCTTCAAGACAAATACAAAATCCAATATTCTCACTATCAGGTACAATGGATGAATAACCATTTCCGATCCCCCAGTACATTGGACGAATATAAACTGCGGTGGTTTTCTTATAGTTCGTTAAGCCTTCCATAACCAGATCGTAGATTTCGTTTTTAGTGAATAAAGGTGTTAAACCCATTGCGATCGCAGATCGATTTACACGCGTACAATGAGCCATTAAGTCTGGAGTTACACCATTAACATAACGGGCACCATCAAATACAGTGGATCCTAGCCAAGAACCATGATCGGCAGCACTCATTATAGGAAGATTACCTTTGTGCCATTTTTTTTTAAAATAGGTGTATATATTCGTACCTGTAGCCATTTTGTTCCTCGCAAAATAATCCAAACTTAAGCTCAGAGAAAAAAATGGTAAAGGTCAAAACACATATTTAGAATATTTAGTGTAACTAATTAACGGCTTCGGATTAAACCCATAATATCATAAGTTTTTTCTAAAATTGGGTTAGCAATTTCGGCAGCTTTATTCGCGCCATTACCTAATATTTGATCAATATGAGTTGGATCTTTCATAAGATGGGTCATTTCATTTGAAATTGGTGTTAATTGAGAAACGGCTAGTTCTGCAAGAATTGGTTTAAATTTTGAAAACTCTTTTCCTGCATTTTCTGAAAGTACCTTTTCGGGGCTAGCGCCTGAAAGGCCAGCAAAAATGTTTATCAGATTTTTTGCTTCTGGTCTATTTTCTAGTCCTTTCAATTCACTTGGCAGAGGATCTGGATCAGTTTTTGCCTTCTTGAATTTTTTTAAAATTAAGTCTGCACTATCAGTCAGGTTTATACGGCTCATATCTGACGAATCAGATTTAGACATTTTCTTGGTTCCATCTCTTAACGACATGACTCTAGTTGCTACACCTTCTATAACTGGCTGAGTAATTGGGAAAAAGTCTGTTTTAAAATCATTATTAAATTTTGTAGCAATGTCTCTTGTAAGTTCTAAGTGCTGTTTTTGATCTTCACCTACTGGAACATGAGTTGCATGATATACTAAAATATCAGCTGCCATTAGTGTTGGGTAAGCGAATAATCCAACGCTTGCGTTTTCTTTATTTTTTCCTGCTTTATCTTTGAATTGTGTCATTCGATTAAGCCAACCCATCCGAGTAACACAGTTGAAAATCCAACCTAATTCAGAATGCGCAGGTACCTGAGATTGATTAAAGAGTATCGACTTATTTGGATCTAAACCTGATGCTATAAAGCCTGCCACTAATTCTCTAGTTGCAGCTTTTAGTGCTTCTGGCTCTTGCCATACAGTTAAAGCGTGTAAATCAACCATACAATAAATAGTTTCAATACCACTATTTTGCATCTCAACAAACCTTTTAACCGCACCCAAATAATTTCCAAGTGTTAAGTTTCCAGTTGGTTGGATACCTGAGAATACTCTAGGTTTATGCTTGCTATTGAATTCTTGTTCCACAATGTTTTCCTGTCTGGCTTTACGAATTTGGTCGTTTGCCCTATGGCTATTATTCATTTCTTTTAAATAAAGGGCCTTATTTTCGATGGTTGATAATAAACTTAATAATTCTTTAATAAACCCATTACCACTAATTATTTTGATTATAACTTTAATTTTAATTCTAACAGAATTGATTTTCCAACTTTCGAAAGCAAGCGTTATGTTTGGTGAATCTGGCCAGATTTTAAGAAATAACGTAATAATACAATATGCATTTTATGGATCATTACAGGATTGGATGTTGAATAATGGTATTCTTAGGTGGGAGTTTGCCATCAGGTATTTTACTTATCCATTTGTGCATCTAAGTTTTATGCAAACTTTGATTGCTACAGTGATGTTTCTCGCTCTGGGGAAAATGGTCTGTGAAATTTACAACGGGCTTTTGTTTTTTGCATTAGTTTTTGCATCGTCGGTAAGTGGGGCTTTCTTTTATGGATTGATTTTGGACGACCAGTTTCCTTTGACTGGATTGTTTCCAGCAATTTATGGTCTCATTGGTGCATACACTTATATATTGTGGATATCCTTAAGATCAGTAGGAGCCAAAAGTGCTAATGCGTTTACATTAGTTGCTGTACTGCTGGGCATTCAAATACTTTTTAAATTTTTATTTAATGGTACCAACGATTGGATTGCAGATCTTTTTGGATTTTTAACAGGGTTCTTATTTGCTTTTTTAACTAATTTATACACGTTGAAGCGTTTAAATTAATATTTTATAAATGTTAGTAAGTTACTTACTTTTCGAATAAGAATTTTAATATAAATTTACTAAAGAAATATGTTATTAAACCAATAGAAATGATAATTAACAATCCCAGGTATTTCATCATTGGGTGTTGAAATAAAATTTCGAAATAATTTTTACTAACAAAAAGACAAAAACCCATTATTATACTTGAACAAAATATTATTAGAATTTTTTTGAAAATTGTATCATCAAATTTAATTGCATCTTCGAATTTTCCGGCACCTATCCAAAGTAAAATTAACATAGACCAGCCAGCAATTGATGTTGCAATAGCAGCTGACATAAACCCGATTCTTGGTTCTAAGCCAATTGCAATAATAGCATTTATAGCCATGGAAATTAACGCATATTTAAAAGGTGTTTTTGTATCTTCTCGGGCAAAATAAATAGGTTGTAAAACTTTTTGTAAAACGAATGCTGGGAGTCCCATTCCATAGACTGTCAAAGCCATAGCAGTATACTTTGTATCATTTTGATCAAAAATGCCCCGCTGAAAAAGGGTTGTTATTAATTCAGTAGGTATAATGATGAGTGCAATTGAGGCAGGTATTGTTAAGCTGAGTGCAAACTCGGTTGATTTATTAAAAGCTTTTTTGGCCCCGTTCAGATCATTAGCAGTTAGACGTCGACTAAGCTCGGGAAGTAATACTATTCCAACTGCTATGCCAACTACGCCTAGTGGAAGTTGATACAACCTATCTGCGTATGAAAGCCAAGCAATTGCTCCTTCCGTTCCACTTGCAATTTGACGCCCTACTAAAAGATTGATTTGAACTACTCCTCCCGCTAACGCTGCGGGCATAGCAATGATCATTAATTTTTTTACATCTGGAGTTAATTTAGGAAGCTTTAGTGTTAATTTAAATCCGATATTTTTAGCGGCAAACCAAACTAATGTTAGTTGCATTATACCCGAAATTGGAACCGCAATTGCTAGAGCCAAAGATACTTCAACATCTAAATATAATGCTACGGCCATTGAGGCAATTAACATTATATTTAGAAGAATTGGTGCAGCGGCGGCAACCATAAATTTACCAGTAGCATTTAAGAGCCCACTGATTAGTGCTGCTAAAGAAATGAAGAAAATATATGAAAATGTTATACGTCCCAGGTCAGTTGCTTGGTCAAAACGCTGGTCTCCCCAAAACCCACTTGCCATAGCAAGAACAAGAAATGGCATAAATACTTGTGCTAATATTGTTAGAAGGAGCAAGATAGTTCCAAGTATCACAAATGTTTCATTTGCAAAATTATGCGCGACATCTTTCCCACTATTTAATTTTTTTGTAAATAAGGGCACAAATGCCATATTTAATGCCCCTTCTGCAAAAAATCTTCGAAACATATTTGGAAGACTGAAAGCAATTAAAAAAGCTTCTGCTAGAGGACCTGTCCCTAGCAATGCTGCCATAGTTATGTCTCTCACAAAGCCCAGTACTCGGCTTACTAACGTCCAGCTGCTGACTGTTAGAAAATTGGAGTTTATGCTTTTAAATTTCATGAAGTTGCTCTTTTGGTGCCATAATCAATTGCATCTATTAATTTTTTTGATAATGAATCTCTTTTTGATTTAGAATGTAATTTTAACCCAAACAGGTCTTTTACATAAAATACATCTACGGCCTGTACTCCGTATGTAGCAATAACGGCGGAAGCAATATAAATATTCGCTTTGGAGATAGTGCTGGTTAAATCAAACAGAAGTCCTGGTCGATCTCTGGTATCCACCTCAATTATGGTATAAATTTCTGAACCTTCGTTATCAAACAAAATCTCAGTAGGAATGTGGAAATCACGTTCCCTTTTTTTTATTTTATCTTTATCATTAAGGGCTTTTCTAGTTATTACATTACCAGACAAGCTATTATCGATTGTTTTTTTTAATTTGGTAAACCCATCCTCCTCGTACGGGGTTCCTTTGGAATGCTGCAACCAAAATACAGCTGTAGCAAAGCCATCGGAGCTCGTATATGTTCGTGCGTCTACCACATTTGCTCCTGCTAATGCGACGGCGCCAGCTAGTCTGGAAAATATTCCCGGATGATCGGACATGACAAAGCAGGCCATGGTAGCGTCCTTATCCTTGTCTGGTTTTAATTCTAATTTAATCTCAGTATTTGAGATATTTTTTAGAAGATTAGCCATAATAAAGTGAATCTCAGAATTTAATCCCTGCCAGTAAGATTTATAATGACGTCCAAGCTCTTGCTCAATAATCTTTGGATCCCAATTAACTAATTTTTTCTTCAAAGTGTGTTGAGCTTCATCAACATTAGCTATTGCTCCAATATCTTCTAAACCTGAAGATAATGCTTTGTAAGTTATGTGATATAGATTTCTTAATAATTGTGCCTTCCAATTGTTCCAAACCTCGGGCCCAACTCCGCGAATATCACAGATAGTTAACACGGTTAATAGTTTAAGCTTGGTTCTGCTTTTCACCACAGTAGCAAAGTCACGGACAGTTCTTGGATCACTTAAGTCTCTTTTTTGAGCAACATCTGACATTAAAAGGTGGTTTTCAACTAACCATTCTATCATTTCTGATTCTGATTTGTTCAATCCAAGTCTTGAACAAACTTTTGATGCAAGTTTGCTGCCTAATTTTGAATGATCTTCCTTCCGACCTTTCCCTATGTCATGAAGGAGCAGCGCTAAATATAAAACCTTTCGATTAATACCTTTTCGCAATATATCTGATGCCACTGGTAAGTCTTCTATTAATTGATTTTGTTCTATGAGCGCCAAGTTTTCGATGCACTTTATCGTATGTTCATCAACAGTATAATGGTGGTACATATTGAATTGCATCATTGCCACAATGTATTCAAACTCAGGTATAAAGGCGGATAAAACTCCCAATTCATTCATGCGTCTTAAAGCTCTAACAGGGTTGCCACGTTCCAAAAGAAGTTTCAAAAATATTTTTTGAGCGTCTGGGTTTTGTCTTAAAGTATCGTCTATAAACTCAATGTTTGATGTGATTAACCGCATTGCATAGGGATGAATTAGATACCCAGTTCGTAAAGCTTCATCAAATAAAATAAAAATGTTAATGGGATTAGTGGAAAAAATTTTATCGTCTATGACATTTATTCGATTATGTTGTAATTTGAATAATGGATTTATTTTAGTCGTTAAACGCTTACCTGCCGAACGTAGTATTTGCCCAACATTGGGCAGTCTTTTTACATGTCGCGCTTCAAGATCCGTCAGAAAGATACGTGTTAACTCTCCAACACATGTAGCATGTTTAAAATAATCTTGCATGAAGTGCTCTACTGCTAATCGACCGTCTGTGTCCTCATAATTTAATCTTTTTGCTATTTCTACTTGGGAATCAAAATTTAGTTGTTCTGAACCTCTATTGTTTATGAAATGCAGATGACATCGAAGTTTCCACAAAAAATCGTTTGCGCTTGCAAACTTTTCAAATTCAAATCGAGTGAATACATTTTTTTCAATCAATTGCTTGGGACGTTGCACGTGGTGAATGTACTTTGCAATCCAAAATAAGGATTGAAGGTCTCTTAGACCTCCTTTGCCTTCTTTAATATTAGGTTCTAATAGATATCGATTTTCACCATGCTTTTTATGACGCAATAATCTTTCTTCTAGTTTAGCGGTGACAAATTCGGTTGTGCTTGATTGAAAAAGCTCATTCCAAAGACGATCGTCTAATTCACTTACTAAATTCTCATCGCCACTAATTAAGCGTGTTTCCAAGAGCGTGGTTCTTATGGTGAAATCTTTTTTTCCCATCAAAAGGCAATCAGTAATTGATCGTGTAGCATGCCCAATACGCAGTTTAAGATCCCAAAGTATGTAAAGCATGCTTTCTATAGCGCTTTCGGCCCAAGGAGTAACTTTATAGGGTGTTAAAAATAATAAATCTACGTCTGAAAAGGGAGCCATTTCCTCTCTACCATATCCACCAACCGCAAGAACGGATAGCCTTTCTGCTTCTGTGGGACTCGGAAGTTCATGCAACTGCTGCGTTGAAAACATAAATACGGTTTTGATTACTATGTCAGTAACTTCTGTAAAACCTTTTGTAATTTGATTGACATGTAGTTGATGGTCTTCAAAATTAAATTTTAGATTTGAAAAATTTGAATTTATGAAATTTTGTAATAAATCTACAGCCATTTTTCGTTTGTGTTTGGCCTTATCAGATTTATCTATTTTGGAACAAATCTCTTTATAAAGTCTCAATGGTTTGTTATGATCGTTCCTATCGTCTTCAATATGAAAAGTATTTTTTTGAGATTGGGTCAAATTATTTACGACTCATTAGCTTATAAGTTTCAAGATATTTTAATTTGTACCTGACTAACATAATCATAATAAGATTTCGAACTTTCACAAATTTATTGTTATTTATTATATAATTAACTCTTTGCTATTATAAATACGCTAAAAGTATGATTTTATTATAGGCAAGTAAATGTCTGAAAAAGGAAAGAATTTTGTATTTTGAGGTTAAATCATTGGATCCTGGCTTATATATCGTGTCCATCCCCATTGGCAGGGCAAGGGACATAACTCTAAATGGATTGGATGTTTTAGCTTCAGCTGACATTATTGTGGCTGAAGATACACGTATGATAAAAAAATTATTAAATATTTACAGCATTCCTCTGAGTGGGCTTAAGTTGATTTCTTATCATGATCATAACGCAAAAAAACAAATCCCTAAAATACTTGATTTTTTAGAATTGGGAAGCCGAGTTGCTTTTGTTTCGGACGCTGGTACACCATTGATCTCTGACCCGGGCTATTTGTTAGTTAAAGAAATAGCTAAAAAGGGGTTCTTGGTAACTTCAGCCCCGGGTCCTTCCGCAGTTTTAGCCGCGCTAACAGTATCGGGTTTGCCAACAGATAAATTTATGTTTTGTGGATTTCTGCCAAATCAAAAAACGGCGCGTTCTAAATATATAATGTCATGTAATATTCCTGCCACGACTTTGATTTTTTTTGAAACCTCAAACCGGATCATCGCCTGCTTAGATGATATGATATCTCAATTTGGAACTGAAAGAGAAATAGTAGTTTGCAGAGAGTTAACAAAAAAATTTGAAACTATTTATAGAGGTTCAGCAATTCAAGTTAGGGAGCAGTTAAATAAGGATACTATAAAAGGAGAAATTGTTTTGTTAATTTCTCCAGGTGTTGCGGAAAAAAGTAATATTGATGAGATAGAAAGATCTTTAATAAAGCTGATGGATAGCCACAGTTTAAAAGAATCTGTTCAAATAGTTGCTACTAATTTTAATGTAAGTAAAAAAACTATTTATCAGATGGCATTGAAATTGAAAGAGAATTAATCAATGATTTTTTGCCCTAATTACATTTTAATCTTCTAGAAATTCTTTTCTAATTAAAATCGAATGCTCTCCTAAAATAGGAGCCTTGCGTTGCAAATTAAAAGGTGGTTGTTCAAAGGCGCTAATTGGAGCATTCACATTTTTTCCATTTGATCCAAAAAGTTGTCTTTCTCTAAAGCCTTCATGTAGCTTGAGTTCAGAAGTATTCCGAACTTGAGCAAAAGCAATTTTTGCCTGCTTAAGTTTTAATTTAAAATCCTTTGAGTTCAAATTATTAACAACGTCATCGATCTTACTTTCTAACTTATCTCGGTTTTTTACTCGTTGAAGGTTGTTACAAAAGTAGGGGTTCTTTGTGACTTTTCTGTCAAAAAGTATAATTTCGCAAAATCTTTCCCACTCTCGCTCATTTTGAATAGCAATTATTATTGTCTTTCTGTCTTTTGTAGTGTGTGCTCCATAAGGAGCAATTGTTGGGTGACGTAGCCCAACAGGCTGTGTATCCATTCCAGAGTAATTTGATTGTAAAAATGGTACAGTCATCCACTCAGCAGCCACGTCAAACATGGCAATATTAAGGACCTCACCCTTTCCGGTTAAATTTCTCTTCAATAAAGCATTTAATATCGCTGCATGAGCAGTCATTCCTGTGCCTATATCTACTATAGAGATTCCAATACGACCCGGGGAATCTGGTGCGCCTGAAACACTAATGAGACCAGCTTCTGCTTGTATTAAAAGATCATAAGCTTTCTCTTCACGAGCAGTGGTTTCATTACTAAAACCTGAGATGTTACAAATTATTAAATTAGGAAATTTTTTTGCTAAAGCATTTAGCTCAAGATTTAGTTTCTTTAATGACCCTGGTGCTAAACTTAAGACAAATACATCTGCCTTTTCTAATAATTTGTTTAATAGTTTTTTATCAATTTTATTTTTTAGATCTAAGATTAATGATTCTTTTCCTTGATTTAGCCAAATAAAATAAGAGCTATCTTTGGATTCAATTTGATCATAATTTCTAGCAAAATCTCCGTCCTTTCGTTCTATCTTAATTACTCTTGCACCAGATTCTGCAAGTCTCATGGTGCAGAATGGAGCTGCTACTGCTTGTTCAATTGAAATTACGAGAAGATCTTTCAAGGGTTTCATCAAAAGCTCCTTGGCAGACCTAACTCGCGCTCCGCTATGTAACTGAGTATTAAATTGGTGGAAATTGGAGCTATTTGGTATAAACGCGTTTCTCTGAATTTTCTTTCAATATGATATTCTTTAGAAAATGCAAAACCGCCAAAAGTTTGCATAGCCGTATCGCCAGCGAACCAGCTAACTTCAGAAGCTAATAACTTACACATATTTGCTTCAGCCCCACAATGTTTATTAGCGTCAAATAGAAAGGCTGCTTTTTCTACTAAAAGTTTTGCAGCGACCATATTTGTATGTGCTCGAGCAAGGGGAAAGGAGACACCCTGATTGGCTCCAATTGGTCTGTTAAAAACAATTCTATTGGAAGCGTAATCTGTTGCTTTTTTTATAAAATACCGAGCATCGCCTATACATTCTGATGCTATTAATATTCTTTCTGCATTCATTGCATCTAGAACTACCTTGAAACCATCATTCTCATCTCCTAATAGCTGGTCAGATGACACGATCAGATTGTTAAAAAAAAGTTCACATGAATGATGGTTTATCATAGTATCAATGGGCTTAACGGTAAGGCCATTGCCTACAGCTTCTGTTAAATCAATAATAAAAGCTGATAATCCGTCAGTTTTTTTACTACAATCATCTTTAGCTTTTGTTCTTGCAAGTAATAACATGAGGTCTGAATGTTCTACCCTACTAATCCATACTTTTTGCCCATTCAGAATGTAATCATTTCCCAACTTTTTTGCAGTAGTTTTTAAATTTGTAGTATCTGTTCCGCTATCTGGTTCAGTAATGCCAAAGCTTTGAAGCCTTAACTTCCCAGAAGAAATTTTAGGTAAATATTGGGTTTTTTGTCGATGTGTTCCATATTTTAGAATTGATGCCATAACATACATTTGAGCGTGACAAGCGCCGGCATTACATCCATTAAATGACACCTCTTCCAAAATTGTGGTTGCCTCTATTAATCCTAGTCCAGATCCTCCAAATTCCTCTGGAATTAGGCAAGATAAAAATCCCTCCTTGTTCATTTCTTCTACGAACTCAGATGGATATCCATTATTTTTGTCTAGCACTCGCCAGTATTCTTCAGGGTACTTTGAACAAAGTTTAGCAATATTTGATTTAATGGCAGAAATATTTTGCATTATTTATCTCACTTTTATTTTATTTGTTACAACTTCGGTATATTCACCATTGCAACCTTTGCTATCACTATAATAACTTAATAGAATAGAAATATGAAAGGATCTTAATAAATGTCTTTAAAAGTGGCTATACAAATGGATCCGATAGAATTAGTGGATATTGATGCCGATAGTACTTTTCGGTTGGCGGAAGAGGCTCAAATTCGTGGCCATGAGCTTTTTTATTATACTCCTGATAAACTAATATTAGAGAATGGTATCGTTTTTGCTAGAGGATCTAAATTAAAAGTAAAGAGAGACAAAGGTAACCATTTTACTCTTGATAAAGAAATTTTGGCAAATTTAAATGATTTTGATGTAGTTTGGCTGCGCCAAGATCCACCATTTGATATGGGCTATATAACATATACACATATGCTTGAACGACTTGGTTCTAACACATTGGTAGTGAATGACCCTTTCTGGGTTCGCAATTATCCAGAAAAACTCCTTGTGTTGAATTTTTCAGATTTGACTCCACCCACAGTGATAGCGAGAGACATTATTGCGTTAAAAGAGTTTAAAGAAAAACATAAAGACATCATTATTAAACCTTTATACGGAAATGGTGGCGCTGGGGTTTTTCGGTTGGGCCCAGACGACAAAAATATAAGTTCATTGCATGAGCTTTTTTCAGGGATAAATAACGAACCATTGATCGCGCAAAAATTTTTACCTGATGTCTCCAAAGGTGATAAGCGGGTAATACTGGTCGACGGGGAGCCAGTTGGTGCAATTAATCGGGTACCGGCCAAAGGTGAAACGCGATCAAATATGCATGTTGGTGGGCGGCCAGAAAAAATAGAGCTTTCTCAAAGGGATTTGGAAATTTGCGCTAAAATTGGTCCTCTATTGAAGGAAAAAGGACAAATATTTGTCGGAATAGATGTCATCGGTAATTGGCTTACAGAAATTAACTTAACATCACCAACGGGAATTCAGGAACTAGAACGTTTTAATAAAGAAAATATAGCTGAATTAATTTGGGAAGCTATTGAGACAAAGAAAAAAGTTTAATTGATATGGTTTGAATTCTTCATAGTACTTTATTTATTTTGATAACATTCCATTTGTTTTTACTAAATCTAATCCGGGTAATTGAAAAATTATCAATTTTATTGGCGATCACTTCCAAAGGTGATATGTTCATTGCTCGTTGAATTTGAGTTAATATTACGCCTAAATGAGCGACAGCAATTATATTTTTACAGCTACTATTTGCATTAATTTCATCGACACAAGCATTTATTCTCTTACTAGATTGATTCCAACTTTCGCCATTTGGAGGAGCAATATCACCGGGGTTTGACCAATAAGCCCTAGAAAGTTCTGGATAAGCGTTAGAGATGTCTTTCCAGTTTTTCCCATCCCAGTCACCGAAGTTAAATTCGCGGAGGTTAAAAGCGTTAGCTAAGCGGTTTCGATTGTTTTGTATTGCGCTTGCCGTTTCAATGGCTCGAGACAAGTCGGAAGAGACCACATTTGCATTATTAGGCAGATATTTGTCCAATTTATTTAAGGTACTTTTATCAGATAAATCTGCTTTAATATCTATCCATCCAACCATACATTTTGCATGAGTTGGCCCATGTCGTATCCACCACCAATCAACCATTATGGTGTTTTAATGTCAAAGGAAGGCCTGCTATTACCTGAACTACATGGATAGCGCTCGCTGCAAGCCTTTGATTTAATTCACCTTGAATTTCCCTAAATTCCCTTGCCATTGAATTTTCTGGCACAATTCCGGCGCCTACTTCATTTGTTACTGTTACAATTGAACCACTCGAATGGTTGATTGCATCAATCAATAATTCGATTTCGTTGTGAATATCATTTTCTGCCAGAAAGTGATTTGTTAACCACATAGTAGCACAATCAAAAAGCATTATTTGTTTGTTATTTAATTTTGCTATTTTATCTGCAGCATTGAGTGGTTCAGTTATAGTGGTCCAATCATCGCCACGCCGAAGCCTATGTTTTTCAACTTTTACTTGCATTTCTTTATCGTAGATATTGGCTGATGCTAGATAGAGTTTTTCTTGTTTACTATTTTTTAATAAATTTTCTGCATATCGCGATTTGCCGCTAGCGGCACCACCAATAATTAAAGTTATCTGCTTGTTGTTTTGCATTAAAGTTGATCCAAATTTTTTTTTACCGCGTATACCTATTATATCAATAATAAATACTGTGAGAAAGTGCAGAAAAATGGTAGCAAATTTTGATGAAAAAAGTGCTCTGGCAAGTGGAGCGATGAAAGCAGAAATGTTGGATCCAGAAGTGGAATACAAATTAGCTGTAGCTTGGCGAGATAATAAAGATGAAAAATCCTTAGATAGATTAATAAAGGCGGATATGAGGTTAGCCATCTCCATTGCAAGCAAGTTTCGTCGTTACGGAGCTCCTCAAAATGATCTAGTCCAAGAGGCGGCCGTCGGCCTTATGAAGGCTGCTGAAAAATTTGACCCTGAGCGAGGAGTAAGGTTTTCAACTTATGCTGTTTGGTGGATCAAAGCTTCGATCCAAGACTATGTTATGAGAAATTGGTCCTTGGTGAGAACTGGAACTACTTCTGATCAGAAGTCATTATTTTTTAATTTAAGAAGAGTACAAGCTCAAATCCAACGAGATTCGGAAGACCAAGGATTAGATCTTGGTCAAGATGTCATAAATTCAAGAATATCTGAGGAGTTGGGTGTGCCCTTGCGAACTGTGGAACTGATGCAAGGTAGACTATCTGGATCTGATTTTTCTTTAAATGTGCCCCAATCGGTAGAAGAGGATGGAAGGGAATGGATAGATCTTCTTGAAGATGAGAACCTGGCTGGTGAAGCGGCTTATGAGGTTGTTGATGAACAAAAAAAACTTAAAGAGTGGGTCGGTGGAGCCTTAGAAAGGCTAAACCCTAGAAAACAGTTTATTATATCTGAAAGGCGATTATCTGATACAGGGAGAACTTTAGAGAGTTTAGGGGAGAAGCTAGGATTGTCAAAAGAGAGGGTTAGGCAATTAGAGGCTGCAGCTTTTACTAAAATGAGAAAAACCTTGTCTCTAACGATGCTTTAAAATTGATGATTAATTAATTAATTATTAAAAAGCTGATCTTGCTAACCTAGTGGGGATTTTTTAAGTATAAGGAATAAAAATATAAAAGGTATCCTTAATGCTTTTTGGAAAACGCATACTTTTGGTAATCGGTGGTGGCATATCAGCTTATCGTTCTTTAGAGTTGATTAGATTGCTAAGAAAAAGAGGCTGTACTGTTAGTACTTGCCTCACTGAGGGGGGGAGTAATTTTGTTACACCACTTTCAGTTGGTGCTTTAGCCGGGGGAAAAGTACATCAAGACTTGTTTGACTTAACCGACGAAGCCGAGATGGGTCATATTGAACTATCAAGAGCTGCAGATTTGGTTGTAGTTGCTCCATGTACGGCTGATTTTATGGCAAAAATTGCCAGTGGGTTTGCTAATGATTTGGCTTCAACTCTTTTATTAGCAACTGATAAGCCAATATTACTTGCGCCAGCTATGAACGTAAGAATGTGGAACCACCCGTCTACAAAACGGAATTATGCTACACTAATATCAGATGGAGCACGTTTTGTGGGCCCAAATGATGGAGAAATGGCTTGTGGTGATTTTGGTCCGGGCCGAATGTCTGAACCGGAACAGATAGCAATTGAAATAGAACATATTTTGAAGAGTGGTCCGTTAAAAAATACTCACGTTATTGTTACTTCAGGTCCAACTCACGAACCTATTGATCCAATTAGATACATTGGAAACCGGTCTTCAGGCGCGCAAGGCACTGCAATCGCAAGCGCTTTATCTAACTTAGGAGCGGATGTTACTTTTATTTCTGGTCCTGCCTCTGTTGAATACCCATCTGGTGTAGAAACTATAAAGGTAGAGACGGCTGAACAAATGTTTGATGCTGTAAGTAATGCACTCCCAGCAAAAGTAGCAATTTTTGCTGCAGCAGTGGCAGATTGGAAAGTAGCAAGTGAACAAAAGAAAAAGATAAAAAAAGTAAGTGGCCAAGAAGTGCCTGACTTAATTCTATTGGAAAATAAGGATATCTTAAAGTTTGTTAGTGAATTGAAAGAAAACAGACCAGAATTGGTAATAGGGTTTGCGGCAGAGACTGAAAATGTGATCGAACAAGCCAGCCACAAACGAAGTAGAAAAGGTTGTGACTGGATCGTCGCAAATAAGGTTGGTGGAGATAATGAAGTAATGGGTGGAACGATTAATAAAGTGGCGTTAATTTGTGAGACAATAGTAGAGGAATGGCCGGAAATGTCAAAAGAGAAAGTGGCATTAAAACTGGTTAAAAGAATTGTGGAAAAGTTAAAATAATATGGAAGTATTTATAAAAGTTGCTTGGGATACAAATGCTGATCGAGGTGTTCCATTGCCAACTTTCCAAAGCAAAGGATCTGCGGGAGCCGATGTACGTGCAAACTTTGGAACTAACCAAACTGATTTAACGATTTTGCCAGGTGATCGGGTGTTGATACCAACGGGTTTTAGTTTGGAAATACCAATTGATTATGAGATTCAAATCAGACCACGTTCTGGATTGGCTATTAAGCACGGCATAACATTGCTTAATAGTCCGGGCACAATAGATAGTGATTATCGTGGTTTAGTTGGAATAATATTAATTAATAATGGAAAAGATGCATATACTGTATCTCATGGCGATCGTATTGCTCAGCTAATAGTTTCACCAATTACGCAAGCAATATTTCAATTTGTTGACGAGTTAAGCGAAACTGCACGTGGAACTGGTGGTTTTGGCTCTACAGGGAAAAATTGATGCTAAAAATTCTGGTTTCTATGGTTCTTTTCGTTGGGATAGCTACCTATTTTAAAATGTCAAAAAAATTAATTTTAATAATTTTGGGACTTAGTTACGGTTTTATCATATTTCTTGTTTTGGTTCTCCCAAATGGTAACTTTATCAAAAACAACATTGGAAATTCGATGAAAGAATGGCTGATATTACTAACTATAATTTTGCTGGTTGGTTTTTATAGCCTTTTCTTAAAAAGGGTTAAAAAAAAGAATTTTGAAAATAATGAGAATACTTTGTGTGATGACGAAATGTCAGAGATTGAAATTGAAAGGTATGCCCGGCACATCATATTGAAGGAGATTGGTGGGCAAGGTCAGCAAAAATTGAGAAACTCTAAGGTTTTAGTGATTGGCGCGGGAGGATTAGGCAATCCAGTTTCAATGTATCTGGCAGGCGCTGGTGTGGGAACAATTGGTATCATTGATAATGACGAGGTTTCAATATCAAACCTTCAACGCCAGATTCTTTATCGAGATAACGATATTGGGCGAGCAAAAGTCTTTGCTTCAAAAAGAAATTTATTAGAGATAAATCCCCATATTATTGTGAAACCTTATAACCGAGTTTTAGATATAAATAATGCTCAAAATTTGATTTTAGAGTATGACCTTATAGTTGATGGAACGGATAATATAGAAACAAGACACTTAATAAATTTAGCATGTGTAAAAGAAAAAAAACCACTAATTTCAGGGGCGATTTCTCAATGGGAGGGTCAAATAAGTTTGTTTGATCCCAATAATAATTCACCTTGTTACTCTTGTGTTTTTCCAAAAATAGAAAATGACAGCAAGGTGCAAAGTTGTTCGGAAGTTGGGGTTTTGGGTAGTTTACCGGGCGTTATTGGTTCAATAATGGCGGTTGAGGCCGTTAAAGAATTAACTGGTATAGGAAAGTCATTAAGAGGGTATCTATTATTATATGATGCTCTAAACTGTGAAATTAGAAAAATTAAGGCTGATAAGGACGTCAAATGCAAAATATGTGGTTAAACTATTAAATAAAATCTCTATCTTGTGAATTTTTTGTATTTAACTCTCTTTGGCTTCAATGCATCTGGTCCTAATCGCCTTTTCTTGTCTTCTTCATAGTCAGCAAAGTTTCCTTCGAACCATTCGATGTGTGCATCGCCTTCGAATGCAAGAATGTGAGTGCATAAACGGTCGAGAAAAAATCGATCGTGAGATATTATGACTGCACAGCCAGCAAATTCCTCTAAAGCATTTTCTAGTGCGCGCAGTGTTTCAACATCCAAATCATTTGTTGGTTCGTCTAGTAACAATACGTTGCCTCCAGATTTCAATAATTTTGCCATGTGCACTCTATTGCGCTCTCCTCCTGATAATAGCCCGACGGGTTTTTGTTGATCTCCTCCCTTGAAGTTAAAGGAAGAACAATAAGCTCTGCCATTGATTTCTGCATCACCCAACAAAATGATATCCTGACTATTTGAAATTTCCTCCCATACAGTCTTTTTATCATTAAGGGCGTCTCGAGATTGATCAACGTAAGAAAGTTTTACAGTGTCACCGTACTCTATGGCACCGGTATCTGGCGTTTCTTGTCCAGTAAGGATTTTAAATAAAGTAGACTTTCCTGCTCCGTTTGGTCCTATTACGCCAACTATTCCTCCTGGTGGAAGTGAAAAAGATAAATTTTCTATTAATAAATTTTCATTAAAAGCTTTAGATAAGCCTTCAACTTCGATTACCTTTCCTCCTAAACGCGGTCCATTTGGTACTATAATTTGAGCATTACCAATTTTCTCTCGTTCAGATTTATTGGCCATTTCTTCATATGCGCTGATTCTTGCTTTTTGTTTTGCTTGTCTGGCTTTGGTTCCTGCCCTAATCCACTCAAGCTCTCTATTTAATACCTTTTGTTTTGCTTTATCGCCTTTTGCCTCATGCGCTAGCCGCTTAGCTTTCTGCTCTAACCAACTTGAATAGTTTCCTTCGTAAGGTATCCCGCTTCCACGATCTAATTCTAGAATCCAGCCTGTTATGTTATCTAGAAAATATCGATCATGTGTCACTATTAAAATTGTTCCCTTGTAGTCAATTAAATGTTGTTGCAACCAAGCAATCGTCTCTGCGTCTAGGTGATTGGTTGGCTCGTCAAGAAGCAACATATCTGGAGATTCTAGGAGTAATTTACATAAGGCAATTCTTCTTCGTTCACCTCCAGACAAGTTTTTCACGGCACTTTCATCAGCAGGACATCTTAGGGCTTCCATTGCTATGTCGATTGCTGCATCTAAGTTCCAAAGATCAGCTGCATCTATTTTGTCTTGAAGTTCTCCCATTTCCACCGCTGTTTCATCCGAATAATTCATGGCCAATTCATTATAGCGATCGAGAATGGCTTTTTTTTCAGAAACTCCTAACATAACATTTTCTCTAACGTTGAGATTTTCGCTTAAACTTGGTTCTTGTGGTAAATAACCTACTGTGGCTCCTTCCGCGGCCCAAGCTTCACCAGAGAATTCTTTATCAAAACCTGCCATAATTTTCATTAAGGTTGATTTTCCAGAGCCGTTTGCACCAACCACCCCTATTTTAACGCCAGGTAGAAACGATAATCTAATATTTTCAAAACATTTCTTTCCACCAGGGTAGGTTTTAGATACACCGTCCATGTGATAAACATATTGATAACTGGTCAAGGGATTGCCTCCAATTCAATTTTTAATTCGTCCTAACGGTTCTTGTGATCCATGAAAAGGTTGTCTTTAATATTAATTGTTTTATTTAATTAAAATTTTACTATAGGAGCAATATGATAGATCTTCCAAAAGTAGATAACAATAAAACTATCGGTTTGGTTGGAGGATCATTCGACCCGCCTCATGAAGGGCATATGCATATAGCCACATGGGCATTAAGTACCTTACCAATTGATAAATTATGGTGGGTGGTATCACGGCGTAATCCTTTAAAAAAGCATAGCCCTTCTGACTTTAAAAAGAGGTTTGATGATACCAAAGAAGTGGTAAATCATTCAGATATGTTGGTAACTGATATCGAAATTAAATTTGATGTTAATTTTACAGTAGATTTGATTAAGAGGTTAAAAATAGAATATCCTACTGTTAACTTTATATGGGTTATGGGTGCTGATGGATTGAAACAATTTCACAAATGGAAGGATTGGGAGACGATTTTTGAAATGGTTCCAATAGCAATTTTTGCAAGACCAGGTTATAATGAATTTTCAAAAACGGTAGCGGCGATTAAGTATAAAGATAGCTTTTTATCATCCGATAATGCTATTCAATTACCTTATCATAAAGCACCTGCCTGGGCTTTTTTTAATATCCCTATGAAAAATATCTCTTCGACAGAAATCAGAAATAATGAATGATAATTATACAGATATACTCTCTTAAATAGATGTTGATGAATTTATTTAATAGCAACAAGGTCTCTTGTTTTATGGTGTTAGTTATTTGGTTAGTAACTTTTCCAATTTTTTCTTTTGGCCAAGCTCCAATTAGTTCAATTGTACCAGTGCCACGTCAAAAAATTATTGATTCATTTCGACCTGTTACGCTCGGTAAATTTTTAAAGGAAGAAAATTTAAGCACTGACATAAGTTTTGTGCTTGTTGATCTAGATAGTACAGAGGTTTTAGAAGCAATTAGTCCTTCTATACAATTTCCATTAGCCAGTTTATCTAAAATAATAACTGCACTTTATGGTTTAGAAATACTGGGATCTAAATATACGTTTGAAACAGCTGTTTTATCAACTGTTGCCATAGAAAATGGTGTTTTAAACGGTGATTTAATCTTATTAGGCGGAGGAGATCCAGGGTTAACAAATGACCATTTAATGTATTTGGTTGAAGAATTGTTTAATGCAGGATTAAGGGAAGTCAAAGGTGACTTTATCGTTAGTTCTGGTGATAATATTTATCATCCATTTATTGATCCTGCCCAGCCCGAATACTTGAGCTACAATCCTAGTATCTCGGGATTAAATTTAAATTTTAATCGTGTTCTATTTGAGTGGGAAAAAGTTGACGAAAAATACATATTTGGTCTTGAAGCTAAGTCGGATATTAACAGTATTAGAGTTTCTACTACGCAAGTTAACTTAGTTAACCAAAAAACATCCTTTTCAGAAGAAAATTATAATGGTAAAAATGATAAATGGTATTTCGACGAAGTTTTTTTAAAAAAATCTGTACAACGTTGGTTACCAGTTCGAAAATCAGAAAAATACGCAGCTCAAATTTTTTGGAAATTTTCCAAAAGACAAGGAGTAAAACTTCCAAAGCCAATATTTCAAAATAAAAAAGAAAATGGCAGAATTTTAAGTAAAATAAAAAGTATTTCATTGGATAACAACATTCGTTTGATGCTTAAGTATTCTAATAATTTAATGGCAGAATCTATCGGGTTAAAAGCCACTCAGAAAATAGCAGGAAAACCAAAAACTTTGAAAGCCTCAGCCGGAAATATGCAAAATTGGTTGGAAAGTAAAATTGGGAAAACCAAAGTTAAATTAATTGATCACTCTGGGCTTGGTGATGGATCGAGTATATCATCATTTGAATTAGTTAAATTACTTGAAAATTCTGGATGGCAGGGTTCTATCTATAATTATATGAGTGATTATCGGCTTAAGAAAACTAATTCTGCCATTTTAAAAAATTATACGAATAAAGTTAAAGTTAAGACTGGTTCACTAAACTTCGTTAGCAATGTAGCAGGTTATATCGAGACTAAGTCCGGTAGAAGAATGGCATTTGTGATTTTAACATCAAATATGAGTGAGAGAAATAAATTAAAAAAGGAGAATCGTGATAGTCCTCCATCGGCTAAGGCCTGGATTAAAAAATCACGAAAAATTCAACTAGATCTGCTTGAATATTGGTCTTTCAAGTATAATTAATTTATTTTCTTAAATGTCGAGCGCGAGCTCCTCTTTCGATGGCCGCAGCAGATAACCTATCAATATTTAATTCGTATCTTATTTCTTCTAAAAACCTGAGTTCAATCTCGTCTAATCTGCCATCAGATGCTGCCACATCACAGGCGAGAGCATAAGCTGTTTCATGGAGATGCTTTGGCAAAACAGATCTAATTAATCCAAACAATGCTTCAATTCCGTCTTCTTCTTCGAATAGTTCAAAAACTGTCTGATAGGCTTGTTTTAAGCGATCTAAGTCGTAGCTCTTAAAAATAGGTAGATAAGTTACAATTCGTTCAATTTTCATTAATTCAACGGTTTTTATTGTCTCATCAGACGCTGAAACTGCTATCATCAGAGTTACTAGGGCATCTTGCTCACTCATTGGTGCAGAAATATCGCTCATTATAAGTCCTTGTTTTTGTTTAGTTCAATTTATTGACGTTATAGCCAAGGGGCAATAGGAAGCTGCTTAATATTATATAATATTGAGATGGATTAATTATGACTAATTTACAAGAGATGGCATTAATTTCAAAAGCATGGCCCTTTGAAGAAGCGCGAAAACTTGTAAAGCGTTTCAAGAATAACCCTCCAAAAAGTGGGAGCGTGATTTTTGAAACGGGGTATGGCCCTAGCGGGCTACCACATATTGGAACATTCGGTGAGGTGGCTCGAACGACAATGGTCCGTAATGCTTTTGAACAGATTTCAGATATACCAACTCGATTAATTTGTTTTTCAGATGATCTAGATGGAATGAGAAAAATACCAGAAAATTTACCAAATTCCACCAATCTTGAGAAATATTTACAAAAGCCTTTAACGAGTGTGCCAGATCCTTTTGGCACACATGACAGCTTTGGAGATCATAATAATGCAATCCTTCGTAGGTTTTTAGATACATTTGGATTCCAATATGAATTTTATTCAGCGACTGAGTTTTATAAATCAGGAAAATTTGATGATATATTATTATTAGCTGCCAGAAAATATGATGTTATTATGGAAGTAATGTTAGCGTCTCTTCGAGAAGAAAGAAGAGAAACCTATAGTTGTTTTTTACCAATCTCACCAAAAACCGGTAAAATTTTATATGTTCCAATGAAGCATGTTGATGGAGAGAAAGGTTTGATAACCTATTTAGATGATGATGGAGAGGAAATAACGCAAACTGTTAAAGGAGGAAATGTAAAGCTACAGTGGAAGCCTGATTTTGGCGCAAGATGGGCGGCACTTGGTGTTGATTTTGAAATGTATGGCAAGGATCATTCTACAAATACTCCTATTTATGATAAAATATGTAGAATTTTGGGTGCCCCGGCACCAGAACATTTTACTTACGAATTATTTCTTGATGATAAAGGAGAAAAAATTTCAAAATCCAAGGGGAATGGGTTATCAATTGATGAATGGTTAACTTATGCTAGCGCTGAGAGCCTTTCATATTTTATGTATTTAAAGCCAAAAACTGCGAAAAGGATGCATTTTGATGTAATTCCTCGAGCAGTAGATGAATATCATCAACAGCTTCGGGCATTCTCAAATCAAGATCTATCACAACAATTAAATAATCCCGTTTTTCATATCCACAATGGAAAGGTACCACAGAGTGATATGGTTATTTCATTTTCCATGCTTTTAAATCTCGCATCGGTTTCTTCGGCAGACGATAAAGATGGATTATGGGGTTTTATTCAACGATATGCACCTGATGCCTCTCCAGATAGGAATCCTCAGTTAGATCAAGCTGCTGGGTTTGCGGTGAAATATTTTAAAGATTTTGTTGCGCCAACACGAGAATTTAGATTGCCAAATGAACAGGAAAGAATGGCGTTAATAGATCTCGTTGGTAGATTGAAGTTATGGGCTGGTCCCAATGATGCTGAGTCTTTGCAAACTTTAGTTTTTTCGGTTGGTAAGGATAATAGTTTTGATCCTCTACGTGACTGGTTTAAAGGAATATATGAGGTGATTTTTGGTGCTTCACAGGGGCCAAGGTTTGGTGGATTTATAGCTCTGTATGGCGTTGATGGTACAATCTTTTTAATTGAGAAAGCTTTAAAAGGTGATTTGGTTAAGGTAAAATCAAAATGTTTTTGATTAAATAGATGTTAGGGCTAAATATGAACCAGAGGTATCACTAATGAAAAATTTAATTGTATTTATTTTCATGCTATTTTTTTTTTCGGAGCGGTTGGCGCTGATACTAATAATAGTCAAAAAATACAGGGGGGTTATATCACAGCAGATCAGTTTATTCCAAGTTGATGATTTTGATAAAGCATTCACTTTTGCCTCGCCATCAATAAAAAATATTTTTGGAACTCCAAATAATTTTGGCAAAATGGTTCGCCGAGGTTTCCCTATGGTTTGGCGAACCAAAGGTGTGGATTATCTTGAATTGTCACTTGTCGTTGACGCGTTGGTTCAGCGGGTGATGATTACTGATAAAATTGGCGAAATCTTTATATTAAATTATATTATGGTTGAGACCAATAAAGGTTGGAAAATAAGAGGCGTTATAATAGATCAGCGTCCTTTTACATAAAAATTGTGCTTTTAAACGTTAATTCATGTGAAAAATAATGGAATTACAACTCTATGGTTAGAAGATTGTGTTTAATTGCTTGACCTGACTAAAGTTATTCACCATCTTCAGATTTCTAGATAAAAATAATATTCTATAATCATATGAGGAGACTAAAATGAATAAGTCTATTTTAGCCCTAATTTTTTCAATGTTCCTTGCTGCACCAATGTTTGCAGCAGATCTTGGAGGTAGGGTGATTTCTATAGGGTCTGATACAACATATCCACCACATGAATTTATTGAAGATGGTGTTGTGAAGGGCTTTGACGTAGACGTTGTAGCTGCAATTTGTGAACGCATAAACTGTGTTCCTAACTGGGTGACTACTGCTTGGGACGGAATTTTCCCAGCACTAGCAAACGGTCAGTTTGATATGGTAGTTTCAGGTGTTACGATAACAGAAGAACGTGACAAGATTGTTGATTTCTCTGACCCATACATCATTGTTCAGCAGGGTATCTTAATGCGTGTTTCCGATAAAGGAGCCACAATTGACGATTTTAAAAGTGGTGCGATGAAACTTGCTTCTCAAAACGGTACTACTAACGCTGCATTAGGTGAAGAATTGGTTGGTCGAGATAACCTAGCATTATTTGACTCCTTCAATAACGCTGTGATTGCTGTTCAAAATGGAGATGTTGACGGGGTTATTATTGATAGCACTTCCGCTGCTGCATACGAACAAGAGTTTGCTGGAGAGTTGGCTGTAGGCATAACCGGTTTATCTTCGGATCCTTTGGGTCTAGTTTTCCAAGAAGGTGACGGAATGCAAGATGACTTTAATGTAGGTCTTGCTGCTATGATCGCTGATGGCACTATGCAGAAATTAATGATCAAATGGTGGCCAAAGTAAATTGTAAAATTATTCATACCGGATCAGACTTTATCCGGTATGAAACTCTATATCTTTAATAACTTTTCAAAAGGATATTATGCAACCAATATTAGACCGGCTTCGTAGTATCCGCGCAAGCAACCTTATCTTTCTTGCTGTTGCGCCTGTACTAATTTATTTGATTTTCACCTCTCGAAATTACGCTCCAGCTTTGTATTCTGTATTAGGTATTGAGGAAAATGCGGGCAGTCTGTTCCTTGCATTCATTTTATTAGTTAGCGCGGGGTTTTCTGGGTTAGTTTCCAGCATCGCCCTTTCAAGTTCAACTAGGCCAGATCTTTTACAGTACGTAATTAAAAAATACCGCAAAAGAGCAGTTCTATTTTTTTCGTTACAACTGGTTCTATTGATAGTTTTGGCTTTTTTTAATGTGACTGATAACTATGTTGTTTCAGTCGCAATAAATTCAGCAGATCCAAGAAGTGCAGATTGGATTGTAATGGTTGATAAATCCTTTGTTTTGGAATCTGGATTTCAAGATGAATTATTATTAACGTCAAAATGGTATTTGAAACTTTTTGTCATAATTTGTTTTGCTTCGATAGCATTTGCATTTATAAAAAACGAGTATCACAAATCATTACCTTTAAAAATATGTATCTTTTTATTAGTTTTAATGAATTTTTCAGGTATGTTCTATATTTTGATGATTGCGCATGCCGGATTTGCAGTTGGTATAATGATAACTTTAAGGGCTGCTTTCTTTGCTTATATTGGAGCGTCTTTCTTAGGTTTAATTTGGGCTTTATTAGTGAATTTAAAACCTTCTAAAAGATCCTCATACGCATTTTCAGTTTTTGGAATATTACTAATATTAATGGGAGTCTTATATACAACTAGATCCCACGAAGAAATCGTTTTGGCGGGAAATCTTGAGGGTAAGATTGGTATTGTCGCTGGTACGCCACAATCTATAACTGATATTATTAGATATGGAGAATTCCTTAGTGACAAGATTGAAAAGCCATTCAAGGTGCGATCTATGGCGACCAGTGAGCAAGCACTTACCAATTTAGAGAAAGGTCGTGTATCTGCGATTGTTATTGGCTTGGATCAAGTTGGAGAATTACCAATTCTTTGGAGTGCTGACTATTTGTCTGGATTTAATAAAACGATGGCTACCATAGGGTATGTATTAGGTAGTTTGTCCATATTACTTATGGCAATTGGACTTTTGACAAATGCGCATCCATTGGCTGTTTTTTCTGATTTTTTTGTGGATACCATAAGGGGTATCCCAATGCTTGTTATAATTTTATATGTGGGACTTCCCTTGGCTGGTGCGATTAAGAATGCTTCAGCAGGGTATATTGATATGCAAATGATGACCCGTGGAATTATTGCGATAGCAATTGGTTATTCTGCCTATATGGCTGAAATTTTTAGAGCTGGGATAGAGGCTATACCAAAAGGCCAAATCGAAGCAGCCCGTACATTAGGTTTACGAGAATTTCATGTGGCAAGATTTGTGATTGTTCCTCAAGCTGTCGCTATTGTTTTACCAGCATTAGGAAATGAATTCATTGCTATGTTAAAAGATACTTCTCTAGTATCTATTTTGTCCGTCCGAGATTTAACTCAGCGAATGAGAGAATTTCAAGCACAAAGTTTTCTTGTATTTGAACCCTTCAATTCAGCAGCATTAGTTTATCTATTATTAACTTTAATAGCAGCTTCTGGAATAAAATCATTAGATAAGATCGTAAATAAAGGACGATCTGGTTGAACGTAGTTTTAAACAACAATAATTCTATTTTTTCAAAAACTTGGTATGAAGATAATACAAATCCTTATGTCTTTAATTCTTGTCTTACCGCTAACCAGAGTTGTGATGTTGCTATAATTGGTGGTGGCTTAGCGGGCTTATGTTTACTTCAAAATTTGTTAAACAAAGGTGTTGATGCTCTCTTACTGGAAGCGAATGAAATAGGACAAAGCGCTTCTGGAAGGAATGGTGGTTTTTGCACGCCTGGCTGGGCTTCATCTTCAGAAGAAATAGTAAAACTTGTTGGGTCTGAAGTTGCAGATGAATTAAATCAATTCGCTCTTGATGGGTATAATTGGATGTGCAAACGGATTTGTTCAGAGAAGTATAGATCTTTGGATACAAAGAAGGGTGTTCTTTCTGTATCTTGTTCGGGAGTGCCAGTTAATGAGTGCCCAGTGGGCTCAAGGTTGATCGGTAAAGAGGAACTTAGAACCTTATTGAAAAGTGATAGATATAAATATGGTGTTTATTCTGAAAAGGGGTATCAATTTAATCCTTTGAATTTTTTAAAATGTTTACAAAAAGAAATAATCGACTTTGGTGGGCGTATTTTTACTAATTCAAAAATTTCGTCAATGGAACACGTTAAGGATTTATCTATTCTCAAAGTAAATAATAGTGAGGTCAATATAAAAGCCAGAAGAGTTGTTTTTGCTACTGGTGGCTATGGAGGACCTGAAACAGGAAAAATATCAAAGAGTATTTTGCCAATTCAAACTTATATAGCAGTTACATCACCACTATCTGTGAGGCAGAAAGATATCATAAATTGTGATTGGGCAATTTATGATACACGTCGTGCTGGAAATTATTATCGTGTCTTACCTGATAATAGATTGTTATGGGGCCATAGTATCACTGCTTTGGGTACAAAAAATATCGACAAGATAAAGAAGAATGCTTTGAAGGACATCGCTAGCATATTTCCTCAACTGTTATCTGGTATATCACCTAAAGAGTCTTTTCAGATTGATTATGCTTGGTCGGGTAACATGGCATATGCATCAAATTTGATGCCGTACGTTGGTGAAATAAAACCTAACATCTATTCTTTGGTTGGCTTTGGTGGACACGGAATGAACACTGCACCAGTGGCGGCTAATATTTTAGGTGATTGGTTAACGGGCTCATCTGAAAAACTTAAAATATTTGAAAAAATACCTTATGCTTGGAATTGGGGTATGATTGGACCGATTGGTGCAGAGATGAAGTATTTTTGTTTTAAATTGATGGATAAAATTTCTGAACTAAAATCTTAATAATAATCCGAGCTACCAATGTTTTTGAAATTTTAAAAATTGCCTATTAATTAAAGCTTTCTAAATTTAGTTTTAGTTCTTTTCCTATCCAGCGGGCGCCGTCTGTATGGTCGCGTTTATGGTCAGTTCCAATATCCTCATGTAACAGAATACTTATTTTACTGTTATACTTTCTGAGGTATTTTTCTACAAATTCCTTATTATAGGCTTCATACATGACTTGATACATTGGAAGAGGATGGGGGCCTACTGGTTTGTCTTTTATCCTACCTAATCCGCACCCATTATCATGTAGTGCAAGACGGAAGCTAAGTGCTTTTTCTTTTTCTTTCGGGTTTGCCCAGTAAATGTGTGCGTGATACTTCACAAATAACACTCCAAATTTTTCTATCAAGTTCTATCTATAGCTTCCAATATAAAGTTCTTTAATCGATTTTTGCTTATTGGTCGAGGATTAGTGGAGAGGCATATATCCTTAAGGGCCATTTCTACCAACCTATTCAACAGTTACAGATTTCGCTAGGTTCCTAGGCTGATCTACGTCAGTACCTTTTGCTAACGCAGTATGATAAGCTAATAGTTGAGCCGGTATAGCATAAATAATTGGGGCAAAAATACTG
>Ga0206679_10000370_pt1 | contig 37169 bp, 31 predicted proteins | sample M110012015metaG_FD_155464 | JGI IMG/M metagenome (GOLD analysis project Ga0206679, IMG submission 155464) | Ammonia-oxidizing marine archaeal communities from Monterey Bay, California, United States - M1 100m 12015 | ecosystem: Environmental > Aquatic > Marine > Intertidal zone | place: USA... | reverse complement strand
GGTTTGTATGGTGTATTATTATTTCTCTCAGGATTATCCCTCGCGCTTCCAGTTCCTATATAGTTACATCTTTCCCAGGGAATGGTCGACTCCTAAAATGGTAGAGCTTTCTTGTCGCACCCTAGTCCGAACAAGAAACCTCATCCTAGAAATTTATGACAAGTACAAAGTACCTGTTTCTGATGAGAAAGTAGTTAACACTTCTTTGTTGGTTTGGGCCCAATTGCATGGATTAGTTGCCCTAAAACGGTCTGGTTCCATTAAAGCCGCTGTTGCCTTTCAGGACTGGCCGGAGGCCTGCTCACTAAATAATCATGAACAAGTGGAGGAACTTATTCGTAACCACTTGAAGGTGACGGTAAACACAATATTGAAGACGCTGCACGGTGAAGGCCACCACTAACTACCAATCCAGCCCCATGGCTCTTCTTGCCAGGTGGTTTTTCACTACAGATAGATTGTCCACACCGGTCATACCAATGTTGCGTAGCCACCGAACTGGCAATGCCTGTTCTGCAAACAAATGTTTAAACCCTTCCATCATCCACATCATGCCTAAATTTTGGCCGATTCGTTTGCGTTGATATCGTTTCAATACCGTTAAATCATTTAACTCTCTGCCTATCTCACTTCCATGTAGAAGTTCGTTAGCAAGCGCGGCAGCATCCATGAAGCCAAGGTTTACCCCCTGCCCTGCCAAAGGATGAATGCTATGGGCAGCATCACCAATTAGAACGATATTGTGCTTTACATAATCGACAGCATGGCGTTGCCTTAAGGGAAATGCAAAACGCTTATCACACCATTCTATTGTCCCTAAACGAGACTCTATAGAGCGACCTAACTCGAGACAGAATGCTTCATCGTTAAGAGAAATGAGTTCTTCTGTTCGATCTGGGATTGAAGACCAAACGATCGAACAATAATTTTGTTCACTATCATTTGCGTTTATGCTCAGTGGTAGAAAAGCTAATGGACCGGTCTCGATAAACCTTTGCAGAGCAGTTAGTTGATGTCTTTTTTCAGTTTTTACAGTGGTAACAATCGCGTGATGATCGTAATTCCATTCCCGTATATCAAATTCACCGAGTTCGCGGACCTTTGAGTTTGCACCATCTGCTGCGATTACTAACCTTGTTACAACAGTGGTTCCACACTCAGTAGTTAAAGTAGAGCCGTTATCATTAATTTCTAATTTATCAATACTAAATGGCGCTAGCACCGTAAGATTTTCCTGGTGAACTATTTTTTTATAAAGTGCAGCCGATAAGACGGAATTCTCTACAATTGTTCCCAATTCTGCTTGGTTAAGCGCGTTAGATGAAAAGCTGATACTACCAGTTCCATCTGCATCCCAAACATGCATATTTTGATAATCACAACATCGAACTGCTTGGATATCCTTCCACAAATCCAGTTCTTCAAAAATTCTTTTAGTGGCCGAAGTAAGCGCGCTTACTCGAGGATCGAATTTTGAAGTCTCCAGTTGTAGGCTAAACTGATCTTCATCAAATTTAATGCGGTCTATCAGCGCTATGCGCAAAGACATGCTGCGCAGCAGGGATGCCATAGTGGCACCGACCATACCGCCGCCTACTATTACGATGTCAAATTCAAGATTTTGATCAGATGTCATAGGCTCTTATTATAAGCGTCAGAGCTCGAAGTCCCTAACTTCAAATTGTTTCACGCTGGCAGAATTATTGGTAGACTGCTGCGCTCAGTTGAAACAACCACCGCCTGGAGAAGATGTATTATGAGCAATGTTGTCAGCACAGATCAATTGAACGATTACATTGGCAAAGAAGTAGGTCTTACGGACTGGTTTGAAGTGGACCAAGAACGCATTAATAACTTCGCCGAGGCGACAGGTGACTTCCAGTACATCCACATTGATGAAGAGCGTGCTGCTCAGACTCCTTTTGGTACCACAATTGCGCACGGTTTCTTAACACTATCGTTATTAAGCAAGTTGAGTTCCATGGGCGGCGGACTAAAAATTGCAGATTCTATGATGGGCATTAATTACGGCTTGGATAAAGTTCGATTTGTAAACCCGGTTAAGGTTAACAACAAAATTCGCGCCAGGTTTGAATTAGTCAGCGCAGAAGAAAAAAAACCAAAACACTATCTGCTTAAGCACAATGTTACGGTTGAAATAGAAGGCGAAGATAAGCCTGCACTAATCGCAGAATGGTTAGGTATGAGTGTAGTTGCCTAACTCACATGTTTTTGTCACGGATTGAAAAATAATAGTAAACGTTTAAACCAAGAGACAAGGCAACAATTGATGAAGCGGATTTTCCTTTCCCTACTTGCATTTCTTCCCCTAATAACCGCCTGCACGGGAGAGCGGCCCAGGAACATCGGTGTGCAAGAAGGCCGACTTGCAGCATGCCCCGACTCCCCTAATTGCGTATCGAGCTTTGAAACTAACGATGAGCATGGCATAGAGCCAATTGCTGCGACTCTTGATCAGATTGAACAGGTTTTGGTTGAACTAGAAGAAGCAAACATCGTCGGCGAGTCAGAAAATTATCTCTATGCAGAATTCACTAGCCGCCTAATGCGTTATATTGACGATGTCGAATTTCTCTACGACGCGGAGGCTAGAATCACTCACGTCAGATCTGCGTCGCGCTTAGGCCAAAGTGACTTTGGCGTAAATCGAGATCGAATTGAAAAAATCCGCGAATCAGTTCGTTAAAACTTTCTATTTAAGCCCATCGCCTGTTCAGTAAAGCGTTTTCTTACCGCCGGGATCAACTCCAAAGACAGTAATCCGAATTTGCGAGTAGCAATTCTTGCAAGTTTTTTGCTGGAGAATAATTTGGTGAGAGCATCAGTAAAACTGATTACCTTTTGTTGATCGAATTTTTGGGAATTCACATAAGTCTGCAATGTTTGCATGCTACCAAAAGGCTGCTGATTTTTGCTCGCAGTTTTTAGGGTTGTGACCAAGGCTTCAATGTCTCGCAAAGCGAGATTCAGGCCCTGTCCTGCGACTGGATGCAAAGTGTGGGCGACATTACCCAACAAAACCAGACCCGGTCTTATCTGTTCTTTTGCTATAGAAAGACTTAGCGGAAAGCAGAATCTCTCGCCAATACTAGTGAGCTTTCCCAAACGATTGCCAAAACTAGCTTGCAGGTTAGAGAGTAACGCGCTTTCTCTAAGCCCCATAAGGTTTTCGCTTTCCCCTTCTGCTGTAGTCCATACCAAAGAGCAACGATTCTCTCCTTCAAATTCTCTTAAAGGAAGAACTGCTAAAGGACCATCTTCAGTAAAGCGTTCAAATGCTATGTTGTTGTGTGGTTCTTCAAATGTGATATTAGTAATGATTGCATGTTGTTGGTAACTTTCTTTGGACTGCTCAATACCTAATTGCTTACAAATCGGTGAGCGCCCACCGTCTGCAAGCACCACTAAATTTGCACTCACATTGAAGCGCTTGCTTTCGGTAGCAATTGATAAATCCATCCCACCCGGTGTAGGTGAAATCTGCTGAATGCTTGCGGGTATTAGGAAATCGATATGATTGGATACCTTTAGCTTTTCATTTAGCACCGCACCCAGGTCTGCATTTTCAACAACATATCCCAGGGCCTCCACACCCAATTCTGCGCGAGTTAGCTGCGTTGAACCAAACCGACCCTTATCAGAAACATGGATTTCATGAATTGCCGAAACTAGAGGTTCAAGAATTTTCCAGAGATTCAATGCCTCAAGAATTTGACGCGAACCGAAAGAAAGTGCAGTAGACCTCGCGTCGAAACTCGGTTGTAGAAATTTGTCCGATAACGGCGCCGAAGCCTCTACAACAAGTATCGATGGACAGGTTACACCGAATGACTGACTTAAAGCATAGGCAAAGCTTGCGCCGACCATGCCACCTCCAACTATTACGATCTCATAGCTGTTATCAGGAGAAGTGATATCCATGGTGTAAAACTTAAACTGCGGCGGTCGACATGAAAGATTCTATTTCTTGGACAGTCTTGGGGATGCCTGCGCTAAGAATTTTATTACCTGATTTTGTCACTAGCACATCATCTTCAATACGAATTCCGATACCCCGCCACTTTTTTGCAACCTTTGTATTATTCGGTGAGATATAAATTCCTGGTTCAATTGTGGTTACCATACCAGGTTCAAGCAATCGCCAATGGTCATCGATTTTGTAGTCACCGACATCATGAACATCCATTCCTATCCAATGCCCAACGCGGTGCATATAAAAATCTTTATAAGCTTCACTTTTTATTAACTGTGCGGGCCGACCTTTCAACAAACCTAGCTTAACTAGCCCCTTTGTGATAACTCTAACCGAGGCATTGTGGGGTGCATCCCACTGTGCTCCTGGCTTTACTTCGGCAATTGCAGCCTTTTGAGATTCCAGGACGATTTCATAAATTGCTTTCTGCTCTGGAGTAAATTTTCCACTGGCGGGAAATGTGCGAGTAATATCAGAAGCATAATATTGATACTCGCATCCTGCATCTATGAGCACCATGTCTCCATCTTTAACTTTGGCATTGTTGCTGTCGTAATGAAGGATACATGCATTATCACCAGAACCTACAATAGAAACATAGGCTGGCGCACGGCTTCCATTGCGAGTAAATGCGTAAAGTAATTCAGCTTCAAGTTCATATTCCATTACGCCAGGCTTGCAGTGAGCCATGGCTGCTTTATGGCCCTCAGCAGATATTTTTACTGCCTTCTCCATTAATTTAATTTCTGTAGGGCTTTTATGTAATCGCAATTCATGAAGCAAATGATCTAGAACCTGAAATTCACTGGGAGGATGAGATCCTATTTTCGCTTTGCTACGAATCACCTTGACCCATTCCATAACACAATTATCGAAATCATCATCTTTGCCCATCGAATAGTAAACTCGATCCCTGCCTTCGATCAGACCAGTAATGATGTCATCTATGTCATCTATAGGATAAGCGTCATCGACACCCAATTCCTCTATAGCCGCATCAGGTCCTAAGATATACCCGGTCCATAACTCTTTTTCTTTGTCCTTTTCCTGGCAAAAAAGTACAACTTCACCCTGTCGCCGCCTCGGAATTAACGCCAATAAAGCATTAGGTTCAGCAAATCCCGTTAGATAAAAAAAGTCGCTATTTTGGCGATATTGATATTCGGCATCGTTATTCCGCACGCTAGGGGGCGCAGAAGACAGTAGCGCAATGCTGTTAGATTCCATTTGCACCATCAAATCCTTTCTACGCTTGTTAAATTCCCGATTACTTATGCGCATACTGCTCCTCTTTGAAAAAAATAATAATTCTACCCGGCAGCTTGTAAGTCTTTGCTTTTATAAGACTTAAAATTAGATGGACAAGCATATAGAGGACTGGATAAGGAACCAAGCCCCAATTTTTCGATTTCCATTATTGACCGACTTTAAACTCGGCTCTATAGTTACGACACATTTAATGTAAATCCTAAACTTATGCTAATAGTCCTTTGCGGCTATTGCATTTTAGATAGTAGATTGAAGACAAAAAATGGCCGAAATTAGCGAAGATAGATTCGATGCTTTGAATGACAAGGTCGATGATTTAATCAAACTTTGTGCAGAAATGAAGCGTGAAAATCAAGCACTTAAAGCTAACCAAGGTAGTTGGCGAGCTGAGCGCAAACAACTTCTGGACCGTAACCAAGAAGCTAAATCCAAATTGGAATCAATCTTGACGCGATTGAAGGCCATGGATAATTCTTAAGTATTTATGGACTAAGATATGAGTGACCAACCTTCTTCAGTACAAGTAAAAATCCTGGACAAAGAGTATCAGGTAAACTGCCCACCTTCAGACCAAGAAGCTTTGATGAAATCCGCGCGTTATCTTGACGAAAACATGAGGGAAATTAAAGGTCGCGGAAACATTCATGGTGGGGAGAAAATCGCTGTTATGGCAGCACTTAATATCACTCATGACATGCTAAAAAAGAATAGGCTGATCAACGAAACACGTCATGTAACTACACAGCAGGTGAAGGGGTTGGAAGAGAAGATAGAGCTAGCTCTTGCTACCTCCCGGCAACTTGAAATCTAAGGTGTAATGCCATAGTGGCTAAGTTGAGACGGAGTCGACAGTTCATGTGTCATGTGCTTCGATTAGTTCACTTATAAATTTCTTCTGTCACGGTTTTTCGCCTCAGCTACTTTGTCATCGTTGGTTCTTTGCTAACTTCCTCTTTCGATCAAACTTTATATGGGAAACATAGGTTGCTAGATATATATAATGTGTATTCATAGCCAGTGGTTTGATCTAGATTGTTCTCCTACTGTGACATTAATGCCCGCGACTGATTCCGAGCCTTTCCTATCTTGCAGTGCACGATATATACTCCTCACAGAGTTCCCTAGAGCATTTGCCAGTCAAAAGTGTTCTTGAGCCGATATTGTAATATCCGGAGGCAACTCGCCAGATGTTGGTGTGCACGTCCGCAAGTCGGAAAGCCTTATGCATCGCGAGAGCCACCACCTGAACCTTTCGGTTCAGGGCAAGTTTGATAGCGGTGTTCCGGGGAACTTGATACTTTCTGAGTGGCCTCTGCTTTAACTTTTTTATGAACGAAGAAGAACGTCAAGTATTACGGGGCTCACTCCGGCATGCCCGCCGAAACCTTAATCCTGATCAACAATCTGAAGCCGCACAATGCCTTCACGATTTGGTCATAGGACAAGATTTTTTTGTCGATGCTTCTCACATTGCTTTCTACAAAAGCATAGATGGGGAAATAGATCTCGAGCTATTGCTCAGTAAAGCGCTAGCGGAAGGCAAATCATGTTACCTGCCGATTATGTCAACAGAAAATGTCGATCAGATGTTCTTTGCTCCCTATGACAAAAACACTGTGCTCACTCAGAACCAATGGGGTATAGGCGAACCACCGGCACCGGATGAATTAATTTTACCAACAAGTTTTGATGTAGTCTTTGTGCCATTGGTAGGGTTCAATACCAATTGCTTTCGTCTCGGTATGGGTAAAGGTTTTTACGATCGTACTTTTAGTTTTAAAATCTCTAATCGTCATAGCCGGCCATTACTCGTAGGATTAGCCCATGAATGTCAGTTAACCGAAACATTTCCAGTAGCGAGTTGGGATGTAAGGCTGGATGCGGTGATCACCGCTGAGAAAATATACCGCCCCGATACTGCATAGGGCGGTTAGAGCTACTTCACTACCTATCCTTGGTAAAGCTTTCCTTTGTCATTATCTTGGAACTCAACCAATAAAGGTTCCTTAATTCTTCCCTTGCTTACATTAGGGCGCTTTGAGCGACGCTGCTGGCGAATACACTGATCACAAATAATGTAATCACGACCATAACCATGTCCGGCTTCCTTCTCATCTGCTTCTCCGGTACTGATCCAATGTTCAAGTGCCTTAGCGGCCCAATTTTTCAAAGCTTTAGATTTAATTTTCAATAAAAAACAACAGGCTAGTGCAACTAGTTAATGTGTACTTAATGTGGTTGGTTTTAGCATTAACTATTGCTTTCCAAATTTTGCTCTCTATAATACTGTATAAAAATACAGTACTATTTTTCTATACTTTAAAAAAAGAACAGTGAAACCTTATTCGGAAAGTTCAGCGAAGGCCCCAGAACCCTTGTTTAATAGGGCATACAGCCATGCGGATGCGGGTAATCAGGATAATATAGCTGACTCTCCCAGCATTGAAGAATTACTTAATCACAATACCAATCTCTGGCGTGGATGTAATATGGCCGGTCAAGGCATCCATGGTCGCAGTACTGGCTATCCTCAATTAGATAGCATTCTGCCTGGGAGAGGCTGGCCGCAAAAAGGCTTGATTGAAATCATAAGCCCTCAGTGGGGTATGGGCGAACTCCAGCTATTGATTCCCTTAATGCGTTCAGTTATTGAACAAGGGCATTGGATTCTGTGGATCTCTCCCCCTCATCTTCTTTATGCTCCAGCACTGGTACAGGCAGGCATCAGTACCGATCAGGTATTAGTGGTGAATCTGGAAACTTCGTGTAAAGACGCTCTATGGAGTATGGAAAAAGCCCTACAAACTAATAACTGCGGCCTGGTATTGGCTTGGCAAACCTGGCTTCCTGGTAAAGTATTGCGTCGTTTACAACTCGCCGCGGAAACTGGCAGAACCCTCGGTGTTCTCTTTAAGCATCGTGATAGTAAGTACTCACAATCAAAGATGCGCTTGCAAATAAAGAGCTTTTCACCTCAAGCTGGTAGCTTTAATAAAGCAGAGGTCACCATTATCAAGGCCCGTGGTAATTTCCAGCCCCTCACCACCCAACTTGAGCTGTACCGACACCATTCGCAACACACAGCCTGAGGCCAGATTGGAAGATCCAAACAGCACATCACAGCTCCCTCTTCCGTCTCCGTTCAGCGGCAAAGCTGAGGTGGTTAAACTGCCTCTACGAGACAGACCCAGCCTTGCACTCAAAAATAAAGTCGGAAAAGCCCAAAGCAAGAAGCCAACAAGCCTATGGTATGCAGTTTACTTCCCACAATTAGCAGAACTCAGTGAGTCGCAACAGGATGAACAGCTCAATGTTCTAGCCGCACTACTAGAAAATATTAGTGCCACGGTCAGCTTTCATCCCCAGGCATTAATCTGCGAAATTCGTAGCAGCTTGAAATACTTTGGTGGCATCGAAGCCATTCATAACAAACTCAAAGGACCCCTTGCTGAGCAACTCAAACAGTTAGCACTACCAGAATATTTTTTATATGCCGCATGCCCTACGGTTACCGGCAGTTTGTTACTTGCTCGGTCAGGACACAATGGATTGATTTATCAACAAGATAATTTACGATCAGCCTTGGGGCAATTGTCCACGAATGTTTTACATTTAAACAAAGAACAAAACCGACGCCTCTATAATATGGGTATACGTCATTTAAGGGACATTTGGCGTCTTCCAACTAATGATTTATATAAGAGATTTGGCAGTGACTTTATAAACTTACTCAATAGAGCCTTAAATTTAGCACCAGAACCAACGCGGAACTACGTGCCCCCGCCCGCCTTCTCTACTACATATGATTTACCCTATGAAATCGATAATCTTGATCGCCTTTTACCCGTCGCGGGCGAAATGTTGGAGCAGCTTTCTGAGTTTTTGCAGCGTCGCGACTTATGCACGAGCCACTTATTATTTTCACTAAAACATGAGAAGCGAAGTAGTACTGTTATTAATATGAGCTTGCGTCAACCCAGTCGCTCTAGTGAACATTTATTAATGCTATTAGGAACTCACTTCAGCAATCTTATAATTCCAGCGCCAGTAATTGCAGCGAAGATAAAAGTGAAAAAATTTGATGCCTTCATGACCCACAGTGAATCATTGTTATCTGAAGATAAGTCTGCCACAAAACAATATAGTGACAGTAATCTCAATCAGTTTATGGAACAGCTGAAGGCGAAATTAGGTGGGCATTTCGTTAACAGCATCAAAACTATTGCAGAACATTGTCCAGAATATGCTACACAACAAATGACTTATGAAAAAATGGAGAAAATTGAAAAACCATATAAGGTAGGGCAAGAGCTAAAAAAAAATCCAATTTCGCCACGCCCACTTTTTTTATTGGAAAAACCGGAGCAACTCGTTCTTAGAAATGGCAAACTTTATCATCGCAAATCTATAGAGATTATTAGCGGACCAGAGCGGATCGAAACTTATTGGTGGTCCGGCACCGATGTGCGCCGTGATTATTATGTGGCCGTAGAGCAGAACGGCAGTCGTCTGTGGATTTATCGAGAACGCAGTGGAGAAAAAAATTGGTATTTACATGGATACTTCGCATGAAAAAATGTTATCGATTCTAGAAAATGCAGCAGTAAAGACACACAAATTAATATCATTAGGTAAAGTTTCGTGATGAAAGCTCCATAGAGCCTAACCAGTGACTTAGATCTACTAGTTCCTGTGCAATCAGATGAATAACTCCATCGCTTTTTTGCACTTTACCTACCACACCCATTAACATTGCTTTTCGTACAATAGACCTAAGACGCTCCTCAATTTTTGGCCAAACTACAACATTAACAAACCCGCTTTCGTCTTCCAAAGTTATAAATGTTACACCTGCTGCTGTCATTGGACTTTGTCGGCAGGTTACTAAGCCTATTACCTTGACATGGGCTTCGTTATCTATAGCAGTTAAGTAGCTGGCTGGAGAAACCTGATATGAATTCAAATGGTTGCGGAAGAGAGCTATTGGATGTCGGCGCAGGGTAAAGCCAGTCGAACCATAATCAGCAACAATGTTCTGGCCCTCATTCACAACGGGTAACAATACATCAACACCGAAATCGATATCGGCGAAATGGAGATCAGAGTAAAAATTCATTTGTGTAGTTAGCCCAGCGTTTTCTTGACTAATATTTCTATCCTGACATCTTGCTTCAACGCCAGATGCCTGCCAGAAAGCGCGATGCCGATCTCCACTCAGCTCTTGCAAGGCATCGGCGGCAGCCAATGACTCCAAGTCTTTCTTATTAATACCGCTACGAAACACCAGTTCTTGAATAGTTTGAAATTTACCTGCCTGTCTTGCTTCAACAATCGCAAATGCTCCGACATCGGAGATACCTTTCACTTGCCTGAACCCAATACGAAGCATAGGGTCCATTGTCTGTTCACAAGGGGAGTAGAGTCTTTCGAAGCCACTATCAAATTCCAGAGTGCTTTCATAAAAACTTTTATTGATATCAACAGGGAGTATGTTCACTCCATGATATCTTGCATCATTAATTAGTTGTGCAGGAGGGTAAAACCCCATGGGCTGGCTATTGAGTAGGGCGCAGCAAAAGGCGGCAGGATGATAAAGCTTAAGCCAGGAAGATACATAAGCGATCAAGGCAAAGCTGGCAGCATGGGATTCAGGAAAACCATAATCGCCAAAACCCTTAATTTGCTTAAACAATTGTTCGGCAAACTCTTCTTCATATCCTTTTTTGAGCATACCCTTAACCAATTTTTCTCTATAGGACTCCAAGCCAGCTTTACGTTTCCAGGCAGCCATGGCGCGCCTTAATTGATCCGCTTCGCCACCGGAAAATCCTGCTGCCACCATGGCAAGTTGCATGACCTGCTCTTGAAAAATCGGTACACCCAAAGTGCGCTCTAAGACATCTTTGACCGCATCACTAGGATAGATAACTTCTTCCTTGCCATTTCGCCGATTCAGATAAGGATGCACCATGTCTCCTTGAATAGGGCCAGGCCTCACTATTGCTATCTGAATGACTAAATCGTAATAACTACGTGGCTGCAATCGAGGCAACATGCTCATTTGGGCTCGAGACTCAATCTGGAATACACCGACAGTGTCAGCATCACTCATCATGTCGTAAACCTTAGGGTCTTCTGATGGAATGTTTTGAATGCTTAAGATCTTGCGACTGTAATCACTAATTATATCCAGGCACTTCTGTACTGCGGTTAACATGCCTAGAGCCAACACATCGATCTTTAACAGACCTAGTGATTCAAGATCATCTTTTTCCCACTGAATAACTGTACGATCAGCCATGCTGGCATTTTCGATGGGAACCAGATGAGAGAGCAAGCCCTGGCTGACAATGAATCCACCTACATGCTGAGATAAATGACGGGGAAACCCTATTAATGACTGCGCCAGAAACAATAGGCGCTGAATAATCGGGTCAGCATAATCAACATTTGCGTCCACTAGTTGTTCTTTCAGATTCGAATCCCCCGAATAAATAGACTTTGCTAAATGGTCGAGAAGTTCTCTATCCAAACCTAACGCCCTACCCACATCTCGAAGAGCACTACGGGAACGATAAGTAATAACCGTCGCCGCAATAGCGGCGCGACTGCGGCCATATTTTTTATAGATGTACTGAATAATTTCTTCTCGTCGAGCATTTTCAAAATCAACATCAATATCTGGTGGTTCGTCCCGCTCTTTGGAAATAAAACGCTCAAACAACACTTCAACTCTGGCCGGATCCACCTCGGTAATACCCAGACAATAACAAACCGCAGAGTTGGCGGCGGAACCCCGACCCTGGCAAAGAATGTGTTGGCTATGGGCAAAAGCAACAATGTCATGCACTGTTAGGAAGTAGTGCTCATAATTAAGCTCTTTGATTAACTCCAACTCATGCTCGATAAGGTTGCGCACTTTCGGTGTCGCGCCTTTTGGCCAACGATGGCGGACACCAGCTTCAGTTAATTCTCGTAACCATCCATGTGGAGTGTAATCAGGAGGGACTAGCTCCTGGGGGTATTCATAGCGTAATTCATCCAATCGAAAATCACAGCGACTGGCAATCTCGGCACTAGCCTCCATAAGCTCAGGGGGGAATAGTTTTGCCAATTGTTCTCGATTACGTAAATGACGCTGACCATTACTCTCTGTGTTGAAACCCAAGTCTTCGATAGGTGTAATCAGGCGAATTGCCGTTAGCGTATCCTGCATAATGCGCCGGCCCGCATCATGCATATAGACACCACCAGCTGCGCATAGAGGAAGTCCGAACTGTGCTCCTAGTTGTTGTAAAAACTCTAGTTTTAAACGGTCATCGCCACGCAGCAGCAACTCAGTAGCAATCCAAAGTTTGTTAGAAAACTGGCGTTTTAACCAAACAGCCTGGCAAGCCAATAATTCTGGCTCTTGCTGTAAATCGGGAATCCATAATGCCAAACAATCCTCGGGCAGATTGTCTTCCACCATAAAACGATCTATAAAATAACTTCCCTTCTCAGTTTCACGGCGAGCACAACTTATTAAATGACTTAAGGCACCATAGCCCGTTCGGTTGCACGCAAGCAAAACCAAGTGGCAACCCTTATCCATGACAAACTCGCTACCAATAATGAGTTTAATATCTCTTTCTTTGGCAGCCATGTGGGCACGTACCACACCACTAAGAGAACACTCATCAGTAATTGCGATAGCGCAGTAACCGAGATCGTCAGCACGTTTCACTAGCTCTTCTGGAAAGGAGGCGCCACGTAAAAAACTAAAATTTGAAATACAGTGCAACTCTGCATAGGCAGGCAGTGGCTCTAGCTGAGAGGAGAGCTCTGTTTCCCCTGGGGGCTTTGGGGCCATAATAATGATCTAATATACTGTATATTTATACAGTATATTTATTACCCCTAAATATCAACTACCAGCTTAAGTTAGAGAAAGGTAAAAGCCCTTGAGAAAGAAAAGCAGCTAGCAAAACAAGTAAACACAGAAATATAGAAGCAACAAAAAAGGGCTCCGTAGGAGCCCTTTCTAGGAAGGCATCATGGATAAACAAAAAGCTTAACTTAGAAAGATTTACCGATAGTAAAAACAATAGCTTCACTTTCAGTTGCCTGACCAGCTGAATTCAACTGATCTGAAAGCTCATCACTACTAAAGATACCAGCAATACTAATATCGATTTCAGAAATTGTAGTCCCCCAGCCAATTTGAATATAGTCACCGTCGAACTCATCGCCGAAAGTACCATATGTACCATAAATACCGTTCTCAGCAGTAAAGGTGAGTTCTAGAAAATCATAATCCTGTGCCGCTCCGAAACCTTCCCATTCACCTACAGAATAACCAAGACTTAGTGGTCCATAACCTAAGTTAAAGTTTACTTCTTCATAGGTGTCGTCAAACTCACCCGTATAATAGTAACCAGTAAACCCTACTCCTGCTGTAAATCCTGAATCGAATTCAAAGTTGTAACCGAAGTAGCCATCCACTTCCGTACCATCACCCACATCGGCAGCCCAGCTGCCTGCGTAAAAGCCACCCTCACTCCAATCAATACCTGCCGAACCTGAAGAATCGTTTTGAAAGATTCCACGATAGTAATATTCAGATGCCCACCCGATGTTGTAGGACACTTCTGCAGATGCTGATGTGGCAATCAATGCGCTCGATGCTAAAACGAGACCCGCAGCCAGATGAGTTAGTTTTTTCATTTCTTCCTCCAAAAGTACGTGATTTGGCAAGACAAGCCTGCCCGTAAAAGTAAATGTTTCTCTAGTTTTGCAAAGGTCGTGCCACAATCGTGAAAGCCCGTATTCATTGGTTTATAAAGGAACAGAACTGAAATTAGCTGATTTTATTGCTACAAAATGGTGCCTTAAGAAGACCGCACTAAAAGGGTGCACCATAAAGAGGCACGGTTCGCCCAAGGGTGCTGTAAATTGACCTTAGCCCACGATACTATCTACACAAGTCTACTCCTCACTCTCGACCTCTTTTGTTCTAGCGAGATTGGGGAGAATCAAAATTCAAGCGCGGAGGATTTTTATGCATTCAGAGAAACCAACTTACTTTGGCAAGTTAGCCACAAGCATACTCGCCACTTTTATCTTTCTAAACGCCAATGTTTTTGCTGATACTTCGTGGCCGCAAACTGCGGTTGGAGCTGGTACAGCAGGTTTTAGTGAGACGGGTATTGCATCTTTAGATGCAGCAATGGAAAAAATCGTCGCGGATCAAGATGTGGCCGGCATGATTTGGATGCTGGCAAAAGACGGTGAAGTGGCTACATTCGAGACTGCAGGACTTGCTCGTGTCAACGATCAAGCCCCTATGACAAAAGACACACTTTTCCGAATTTATTCCATGACAAAACCAGTTACCGGTGTCGCACTCATGATGCTTCACGAGCAAGGTCTGTGGGATTTTGATGATCCAGTTAGCAAATTCATTCCTGAGTTTGAAAACCTTCAGGTGATGACGACTTATGACTCTGACGGGAATATGGAATTGGTTCCAGTAGATCGCCAACCCACCATGAGAGAGCTATTAAATCATTCAGCAGGCTTTGGCTATGGCTTGGGTGGCAGTGATCCGGTCAATAATGCTTTCCGCGATTCTGGAGTACTTGCGTCAGACGACTTGGAACAACTCGTCGATAAGGTAGCAGCAATTCCTTTACTATCCCAACCTGGTGAGCAATGGTATTACTCCGTGGCAGTCGATCTCCAAGGTTACATCGTACAACAAATCTCTGGAATGCAATTTGGGGATTTCTTACAGCAGAAAGTATTCGAACCACTCGGAATGCGAGATACTACATTCTATGTCCGCGAAGAAGATCAGCATCGCTTCGCTGAAGTTCATAACTGGGATGCAGAACGCAATCGACTGGTTCAGCGTCCTCATCGTAGTGATCGAGCAAGTTATTTAGATCCAAATAGAATCGAATCTGGCGGCGGCGGACTGGTTTCCTCGACTCACAACTACGCCAGGTTTTTGCAAATGCTGGTTAACGAAGGTGAACTCGACGGTGCCAAAATTCTTTCGCCAGAATCCGTTCGCATAATGCGTACTAATAGTTTGCGAGATGAGCTCGACATTCGAGGCGGACCTGATAGGCCAGGTCAGGCTGGTATTGGTTTTGGCGTAGACTTTGCTGTTATCTACGATCCAGAATTAGCGGATTCACCGCAAGGTCCAGGAACTTATTATTGGGCTGGTGCGGCAGGAACTTGGTTTTGGATAGACCCAAGTCAGGATATGTTCTGGCTGGGAATGATCCAGGCGCAAGGTGCACGCCGACCTGGAGCAGCTAATATGCGTGCTGTAGCAAACGATATAATCTACGACAGTTTCTAACGATTCATTCTAGGAAATGACTAGATGCATAACGCATCTAGTTGTCTCCCAATATCCTTCCGCCCCGCTTACCAATCGCACCATTAGTCTGGAATAGGGACCGATAAATTTCTAGGCACGGCGTATCCCCTTTTAACCGCGGGCCTTTCTGCAACTCGTAAATACCAAGTTTTGAGGCGAGGGTAGTCACTCAAATTCATTTGTTGAAATTCGTAGCGGGAAATCCAGGGCCATGTCGCGATATCTACAATGGAATAGTCATCGCAAATAAAATCTCGTTCCTGTAAGCGATTTTCAAGCACTTCATAGAGGCGGGCGTTCTCTTTGCTATACCTTTCTTCTGCGTAAGGAGCTTTCCCTGGATTGAATTTCACAAAATGGTGCGTCTGCCCCAACATAGGACCTACATGTCCCATTTGAAACATCAACCATTGCATTTGCTGCCAATACTTTTCACCGGAAGACCGCATAAGTTTGCCGGTCTTCTGTGCCAAATACATAAGTATCACACCTGACTCCATCATCCGCACGCCAGTCTCATGGTCAATTATGGCCGGGATTTTATTGTTGGGGCTAAACGCTAAGAATTCGGGGCGGTGTTGATCGCCTTGAGTAATGTCAACGGAAAATACCCGGTAGGGTAGTTCCAGCTCTTCTAACATAATCGAAACTTTACGCCCATTTGGCGTTGCCCAGGTATAGAGATCTATTCCATTAAAATCTTCTTGTTGGCTTGTCATTATTCTCGCTTCCAATCTTCGATAGGTTGTTGATAACTAGCGGGTTTGATAGGTAGACCGAGTCGAATTCAAAAAATGTATTAACTACTAATGCAGGCCAGAATTCACAAGAAATCATTTATATCCGCGTGATTAAGATTCTCTTATAAAGTCATAGTCTATTGGCTTACTAAGGTCGATGGTCTTATGTTCTGACTCCATCGGGTATTTCAATCCCGTCGCACAATTGAACAACATGACTTGTTCATTCGGATTAATGCGCCCAGTTGCCAATTCTTGTTTTAGAGCTGCCAATGTTGCAGCGCCTTCGGGGCACAATAGAATCCCTTCTTTAACAGCACATTCTTTATGGGCTTCCTTTATCGCATCATCACTTACAGCAACCGCAAAGCCATTACTCTCTCTTACAGCATCAAGGATAAGAAAATCGCCAACTGCCGCTGGCACTCTAATTCCTGAAGCAATAGTCGCTGCGTTTTGCCAAGGTTCAGCATGCCGTTGTCCTGTGTCATAAGCCTGAACAATAGGCGCGCAGCCTTCTGCTTGAACAGCAACCATGCGTGGGCGCTTTGACCCAATCCAACCAATTGCTTCTAACTCATCAAAGGCTTTCCACATTCCAATAAGCCCCGTTCCTCCCCCCGTTGGGTACAGGATGACATCGGGAACAGTCCAGTGCATTTGTTCTGCCAACTCCAATCCCATTGTCTTTTTGCCTTCAATTCTATAAGGCTCCTTCAAGGTAGAGGTGTCGAACCAATTCATCACTTCCTTGCCTTCTCCGACTATCTTCCCGCAATCATTAATGTAGCCGTTGGCGAGAAAGGTCTTTGCACCTTGAAATGCGATTTCTTCAATATTTACTTTAGGAGTGTCTTCTGGACAGAAAACAAAAGTATCAATGCCTGCTCGAGAGCAGTAGGCGGCAAGTGCGGCACCTGCATTGCCATTGGTGGGCATGGCCATGCGTGTTACACCTAATTCTTTCGCCATTGCAACAGCCAGAGCGAGCCCCCTGGCTTTGAATGAACCTGTTGGTAATCGACCTTCGTCCTTTATCAGTATTTCGCCACATCCCAGTTCCTGCTGCAGCATCTTAGCGGGAAGAATAGGAGTCATCAATTCGCCAAGACGAATTACATTTTCAGATTTACGAACAGGCAGAAGTTCGCGGTAGCGCCAAAACTCTGGCCGCCTTTGTTGCAAATCACTCTTGGACACCGCTTTCGCTACACCTTCCAGGTCATAGCGCACTAACAAAGGTTTACCTGCTTCTGAAAGGCCATGCAATTGATCAGCAGGGTACAGCTTTCCGGTGTAACTACATTCAAGATGCGTGACGAATGTTGAAAATTCTTGCATTAGTTATTAATCCTAAAATCTTATACGTGCGCAACTACAAACGAAACATTTTGATAATAGCTTCGTCGTTTCGAAAAGTATGATACAAGGCTGCGCCAATGTGTAAGGCAATAACTGCTAACAAGGCCCAACATGTCCACATGTGGATGTCAGAAAAAAGAATGTTCAATTCATCATTTTCTGCGGACCATGTCGGTAAATTGACTAGCCACCACCAAGTGGTTTCCCAACCGCTGAAAGAAGAAGAAAGATAGCCGCTGAGACAACAAGCAGTAATAAGAAAGTAGGTTAGCACATGATCAAGAGCAGCAAGTTTTTCTAATCTTGTTTTGGCCATTTGTGGTTTATTCATTTTAGATTTTATGCGCACTGCGATCATCACAATAACCACAATCAATACCGTAATTCCAATATTCTTATGTAATTGAAATGGTAACTCTCGATAGGTAAAGTTCTCAGAGGGCAGAGGCAGCGCTAACATCCACCAACTTGAAACGAAAAGAAAAAGTACCGCGGCAGCAGTCAACCAATGCAAAATAACTTTGGACTTTGGCAATGGCCCTTCCATTAGTTGTTTGCCCGTTCAATGGAAGTTGAGTAACTCATGACCATTGCAAAAAATGTCAAGTGTATGAAGAACCAGAGTAGTGTCGGCCATAGATAATTTACACGGAGCAGTGGGCCTGTATTTACAGCAGCAATGAAAGTGCAAAGATCCACAGCAACTAAGGCGGCGAAACAAAATTTCGCCATTGTGAGATTCATTTTCCTTCCGCCTACAAAGGCAATCCCAGTCACAATTGAGAAAATAGCAAACAATATACCCAGTGCTGACAACCACAGCATTGCCGGACGAAACCATTGTGGGGATGATGCTAGTGCGATTTGTACATTGCTCACCATTAACTCACATTCCTGCTGGCTAAGGCCTTCCTCTTCTAATTCATCTACACGACAGTCCGCAGCTAAAACCAGTTCCGCAACAGACCCAGGAGTTAGTACAGATTGTTTCAGCAATTCGTTGCCATGATTAGCAAGCAGCAAAATGCCGAATAGCACTGCGATTATGCCCAACCATTTCGAATCGATTACAGTTCCCTGTGGTTCTGTCATTGCTGGATTAAGATTTCCGTTTACTCAATTTGGTTCGCGTACTTCTCTCGGAAACGTTCATAGAGTTCTTGCTGAGTTCCATAAAGATCAATATCCCTTCCTTGAATATAGGCACCGAGAATTTGGCTGGTACGCATATCTAGGGCATCACCTTCCGAAATAAAGAGAGTGGCATCTTTTCCAGCTTCGAGACTGCCAACCCTGTCAGCGACGCCTAATATCTCTGCGCTGTTTAAAGTAACTAAAGAAAGGGCAGTTTCCCGATCTAGTCCATAGGCCGCTGCGGTTCCGGCAAAGAAAGGTAGATTACGCTGTCTATCTAATGATGTCGCGCCACCTCCGATGCCAACTTTCAATCCTGCATCGTGAAGCAAAAAAGGAGTTTTGAATGGCGCGTCAACATCATGCCAGGCTTGCATTGGAAGTTCATGGACTCGTTCATAAATTATGGGGATATCTTGCGTAGTTAGAAAATCAACGACTTGCATTGCCTCCGCGCCACCAACTAAAACTATTTCTTCAACACCATAACTTCGAGCAAATCGTATCGCGCTGATAATTTCCTTTGCTTGATCGACATGAATAAATAATTTCCCAGATCCATTTATAACTGGTTGTATGGCACCCAGATTAAGATTGAGCGGTTCACCAGTATAGGTTTGTGCAGCTTGGAATAAGGAATGAAGTAGTTGAGTCTGTGCCTCGTAGTCTTCGTTATCTGTAGTTTCAAATAAACCAGTTTCGGGGCTACGGCGCCGAATTTTTAGTGAAGGCCAATGCATATGCATGCCAGCATCTTCAACTAACATTGCGTCTTCCCAATTCCAACCATCCAGTTTAAAGACTGAAGAAGATCCTGAGATCAACCCGCCTTGCGGTGTTGATTGAGCCGTAAGAATGCCATTAAAACGTTGAGTAGGAATCATTTCTGAATCAGTGTTGTAGGCAATAGCTGAACGTACGCTGGCATTTATATCTCCTTCTTCCAGAACGTCCTGAGTAGCGCGGATTGATCCAACCTCCTCTAAACCCAATACAGTATTCGGTAAAACAAAACCTGGATAAATATGCTGGCCTTGCAAATTTAGGACAAGATGGTCCCGTGTGTTAATACCATCGGATGCTGAACCCACCGCCGTGATAATTCCTTCATTAAAGGTAATGACGCCATCGCCAATGACTCGGCCATTGCCTACATGAATAATCGCACCTGTGATTGCGATGGGTTGAATCTGGTCCGGTGCTGGAGTTGGAACAATTGCGTTTACGTTAAGTAAATTTAAGTTCGCTAATAGCAAAAGGAAGAGCAGAGCTGACACCAAAATTCTTCTCAGTACTTTTTTCATGTCCGTTCTCCTAGTTAGTCGCCGCATCGTTAGTTATAGCAGCGATGATGCGCGCTCTTTCATCTTCAATCTCACGCCTTAATTGTTGGTCGTCTTGTCGATCATAATAAGGAATGCCTTCTATCCAAGTCGTCTCAGCTATAGCATAAACCGAGAGGGGATGGTCGCTCCAAAGTACCAGGTCCGCGTCCTTACCCGCTCTTATACTGCCCATACGATGGTCGAGATGCAGTAATATTGCGGGATTGAGGGTTACCATCTTGAGCGCGTCAATTTCGCTAACATCACCATACTTAACGGCTTTCGCTGCTTCTTGGTTGAGGCGTCGAGACATTTCTGCATCGTCAGAGTTAAGGGCAACTACCACACCTGCTTGTTGCATTAATGCAGCATTGTAGGGGATAGCGTAACGCACTTCCCATTTGTATCCCCACCAATCAGAGAAGGTAGAGCCACCAGCTCCATGCAATGCCATTTTGTCAGCGACTTTGTAGCCTTCGAGAATATGGGTGAAGGTATTGATGTTGAAATCAAAACTGTCAGCGACATGCATCAGCATATTTATTTCTGATTGCACGTAAGAATGACTGGTAACAAATCTTTCACCATTCAAGATTTCCAGCATGGCTTCATCAACAAGATCGCGTCGAGGAGCGGCAGTATCCGTTTGCAGATTGCGAGATAGACTATTGTAATCGTCCCAGGTTTTTCCATACTCCTGCGCCTGTGAAAATGCATTTACAAATACTTGCTCTACACCCATGCGGGTTTGAGGGTAACGAACTGAAGAAGGATTGCGCGAGCGCTTAACATTTTCGCCGAGGGCAAATTTAATATATTCGTCTGCCCCTTCAATTAGGAGTTCCTGCGGGGGGGCTCCCCAACGCATTTTGACAATCGCCGACTGTCCTCCTATGGGATTAGCGGAACCGTGAAGAAGTTGTGCGGCAACAACACCACCGGCAAGGTTTCGGTAAATGTTGATACTTTCAGAATCAACTACATCTTTCATCCTTACCATGCTGGAATTAGTCTCTGTCTCGTTAATACTAAACAGTGCAATATGTGAATGTTCGTCAATAATTCCAGGCGTTAGATGTTTGCCTGAACCATCAACCACCATCGCACCATTTGCCGACAAGTTATCGCCAACTTCTGCAATCTCGCCGCTTCGTACTAGCACATCAGTTACTACGTTCCCGATTTCTTCATTGGTCCAAACAGTTGCTCCTCTAATTAATAAATCCTGTCGCTCAGGCTGTACTGTGCGCCCGTAAGCAGAAAAAGGGTAGATGAGTGCACTGGGTAAGTCAGTTATTGCACGAGTTGGCGCAGGTTCATTCTCGGCCTCATCATTCCCAGCGTTTCTGGTCATACGCCAGGCCATACGTGCACCGTTAGGGGAACGTCCATTTCCTTGCCAGCCTGCAGTGCCGTCCACCGGCCAACCGCTGAGGCGAACGCGATTACCATCTTCATCAATGGCAAAGTTCAGCGTAATCAGATCCTCTGTAAGGTCAATATTTGCTTTACGTGTTTCATCTTCACTTACTATGAGTTGTGCTGAAGCGGAACTATTTTCGAAGCTTAGTTCTATTGAATATTGTTCTCCATCGACCTCGATGCTATAGCTGCCAGCCCTATCATCAAAATCTTCCGCCAAAACAAAGCGCTCGCCTTCTATCCAATTCTCGAGAATTTGCGCATCTTCCGTGAACAATGGGTCAGTGGTGATGACAAAATTTGCGAGTGCGTTTGGCGTTAGTTGTCCCACTATATTTTCCAAGCCGAGAATCTGAGCCGCAGAAAATGTAATAGCAGCAATCGCTTTTTGTTCAGATAAACCGCTATCAACAGCTTTCTCAAGATTCTCCCAGAACTCGTCATTACCCCCTGAAGAGGTGATAGCAAAATCAATCTCGTTATCTTCAAGAATTCTCGGATTAAATGGTGCCAGCTCCCAATCTTTAAGATCTTCGAATGAAACACTGTCGGCAGTTAAAGAGTCTGCAACATTTGGTGCCTCGGGAAAATTAATGGGAACAATAAGATTGGCATTTGTAGCCTTTATGAGCGCGATCTGACGAAAGCTGTCTCCACTGGTTTTCAGGACATACTGAGTTTCGAATTCATCCCCAACGCGATCAACTGTCAATGCTTCTTGCCAGTTTTCCACTTCCATAATCTGGGGCAATGTTTGTATTGTATTCCAAGCTTCTAATGTGTCGTCAGTGAACGGTCTTGGTTGCTGATTTCCAAACCACTCGGCGTCAAGATAAGTTTGACGAAGCAACGCAAAGGCACCCATTAGCGATACTGGCATGCTCTGTGTCGATGTGCCCTTGTCCAAGGAATAATGAGCTGCCACATCAGGCACTACAATCGATTCATTAGCATTTTTGTCACCTAGAGTGATCAGTGCCGACGTGCCGCGGGCAATGCCATCAGGTCTTAAACTAAGTACCGCAGAGAAGCCTAAATCTCTGTATTTCTTGCGCTCATCTTCATCAGGAGTGAATCCTGTGCTGGCTCGAAAATTTGAACGAATAGCGTCATTAACATTAAACGCACTTTCACTGGGATAAAGATTTTCAGCAGCGCCGTTCTCGTCTCGGCGTTGTAATTCTGCTAAGCCATAATCTGTGTTGATATCGATGAAGCCGGGGTAAACATATTTACCGTTCAGATTTATTTCAAAAAAACCAGAAGGAACGCTGGTTTGTTGCACTAAATCTACAATTCGTCCTTCTCGAATAAGCAAACTGCCACCTTCTAGATAGCTGCCATCAGCTTGGTAGAAATTGCCGTTTGTAAAGGCGAATGCAGCCAGACGGTCGTCCGCAACCCCATTTGGCGTCACTGTTTCTTGCGACTGAGCAGTCACCATCGAAAGCGAAACCAGTATCACTGCAGATGCAGCTGTCCCATTTCTCCTGATTCTTGCTTTGAATTTACCAATATTGTTGGATTGTTCTTGAAAGTGCATTGGTCTTTCCCCATCAGAAATGTTCGCGAGTCGGATGCAGTTTACAACCAAGTTTCTGCAAATATAAGAGCGGAACTTTTTCTGGATTTAGGCATGGCTTAACCAGAAGTTCAATTCAGGTATACTCCGGAATCGCCAAGCAATAATGATGATTGGGGGTTTTTATCATGTCATCTTCAACAACTAAATTTTCACGTGCACTTTCTCTATCCATGGCAGGCTTATTGAGCGCTTGTGGCTCAGAAGAAACCAATGTTGAACCAGTTGTATCAAGCGCGAGTAATGAAGCAATAGCCAGTTTACAAACCCCTGCTGCTTCACTAGAAACCGAGTCACCAGAGCTTGGCTCATTTGGCATAGATCTAAGTCATCAAGACCCAAATACACGGGCTGGCGATGATTTTTTCCGCTATGCCAACGGTAAATGGCTGGATACTTTCGAACTTCCAGCATCACGCAGTAACTACGGGTCATTCACAGTATTGGGCGATCGCTCCGATCAGCGTGTTCGGGAGATTATTGATGATCTAACCAATATTGAACCCGCGGACGATTCAATCGAGCAGAAAATTAGTGACTACTATCTCAGTTACATGAATACCGAGGCATTAAACGACTTGGGTATTAGCCCATTACTCCCTGGCCTTTCAACTCTCGATGCAATAGATACGATTGAAGAGCTTATTCAGGGATTCGGCCGTGCTTTAATCGATAATACCGCGACACCATTTGGATTTTACGTTGGGACCGACCGCAGCGACCCCGACAAACATCAGTTGGTGCTGTCCGTTGGCGGTATTGGTTTGCCAGATCGGGACTATTATCTAGTAGACACAGAGCAATATGAAAATGTTCGCTCGGAGTATGTTGCGCATATCGCCAGAGTTTTGGATCTTGCGGGCATAGAGAATACACAGGCAAAAGCTGAAGCCGTGCTGAATTTGGAAACACAGATTGCCCAGCATACTTGGCCTCGCGACCAGAGACGTAACCGCGATCTGACTTACAATCCGATGAGTTACGAAGATTTTAAGAGCCAATTTCAGGGTTTGGATTGGGATACCTATTTTGCGGCCGCCGGCATCACTGATCTAGAAGATCTCAATGTTTCCTATCCAAGTGCCATGTCGCCTATTATTGAATTGGTAAATACAGTTGCAGTGGACGATTGGAAGAATTTCATGACCTATCGGTTTATTGTTGATAGTGCTGCCGTGTTGTCAGAAGAAATTGATCGTGAGCAGTTTAATTTCTACTCAACAGTACTGAATGGTGTGCCAGAACAACGAGAGCGATGGGAAAGAGGAGTTGCTCGAGTTGGCGCCCTAAACAGTCTAGGTGAAGCTGTTGGCCAGGTATATGTAGAGCGCCATTTCCCTGAGTCTGCCAAGCAACAAATGGAAGAGCTAGTCGAGAACCTTCGCGCCGCAGTTGCGCAAAGTATTGATGAGATTGACTGGATGGGAGCAGAGACTAAACAAGAAGCTCTCAAAAAACTCGAATCATTCCGCCCTAAAATAGCGTATCCCGATGTATGGAAGGATTTATCTTCGATTGAAATTAGTCGGGATACCCTCTTCGAGAATGCACAAAACATTCGAGAATTTAATTATGAAGATGAAATTGGTCGCCTGGGTCAGCCAACGAATCGTGAAGAATGGGGTATGACACCACAAACTGTGAATGCCTATTACAATTCTTCCTTTAACGAAATCGTTTTCCCTGCTGGAATATTGCAGCCCCCGTTTTTCGATCCCTTGGCAGACGCAGCAGTGAATTATGGCGGTATCGGAGCTGTTATCGGTCACGAAATGGGACACGGTTTCGATGACCAAGGGTCTAAATCGGATTTCGCTGGCGTCCAGCGCAACTGGTGGACTGAGGAAGATCGAGCTAATTTCGAAGCGCAAACCACAGCACTTGCTGCACAATATGATCAATTTGAGCCAGTGCCGGGTTTTTTTATCGATGGCAACTTTACCCTTGGCGAAAATATTGGCGATGTTGGTGGGCTGTCCCTTGCCTTTCGCGCCTACAAGATGTCGCTCAATGGTGAAGCAGCACCAGTAATCGATGGGCTCACAGGTGATCAGAGATTTTTCTTAGCCTGGGCCCAAGTATGGCAAAGAAAGTATCGTCGGGACGCACTAATACAACGCCTCACTTCCGACCCACATTCTCCGTCTGAGTTTCGAGTAAACGGTGTAGTGAGAAACTTCGATGAGTGGTATGAGGCTTTCAATGTTCAACCCGGTGATAAACTCTACCTTTCGCCAGAAGAACGCATCCGAATCTGGTAACAGTAGCATTTCAATATAATCAGCAAAAACAGGAGCACAGTAATGAAAAAAAGGCTAAATCGATTATTGTGCTTCCTGACCCTTTTAGTCCCTGCGGCAACTAACGCTCAAGAGTTCGACACCATTATTAGAGATGGCAGAATCGTGGACGGCTCCGGTAACCCCTGGTACGTCGCTGACATCGGCATAATTGACGATCGAATTACATATATAGGCGATTTATCCAGTGCTATTGCTGAGCAAGTTATAGATGCCAGTGGACTTGTTGTGTCACCAGGCTTTATCGACCCTCATACCCATGCATTACGCGGTATCTTTGATGTGCCCAATGCGGAAAGTGCGTTACTGCAAGGAGTTACCACGCTCACTGAGGGTAACGATGGCAGCTCTCCATTTCCAATTGATGAACACTTTGCTGCAATCAAAGCAAAACAGATCAGCCCTAACTGGGGAGTATTTGTTGGACAAGGCACTGTCCGTTCCCTAGTGATCGGCGCTGAAGATCGAGAGGCATCTCCACCGGAACTGCTAGAAATGAAAGACATGGTGCGCCAGGCGATGGAACAGGGTGCACTGGGCATTTCCACTGGTTTATTCTATGTACCTGGAAGCTTTACACCAACCGAAGAAGTAATCGAGCTTTCCAAAATCGCTGCAGAACATAAAGGTATTTATATCTCACACATGCGCGAAGAAGCCGCACAACTCTTAGATTCAGTGCAAGAAACGATTCATATTGGGGAGCAAGCAGGCATTCCCGTACAAATGACGCACCATAAAGTTATAGGCGTCGAAAATTGGGGAGCGTCCAGGGAAAGCCTACGAATGGTCGATGAAGCTCGTGCTCGTGGTGTAGACATTACCATCGACCAGTACCCTTATACCGCTTCACAAACTGGTATTACTGCACTTATCCCACAATGGGCGCAGGAAGGGGGGCGTGATCGGTTATTAGAAAGAATAAATAGCAGTGAGACGCGGCAAACTATTAAAGACGAAGTTGTTTTCAAAATTCTCTATGATCGCGGAGGTGGCGATCCGCGGAATGTATTCATTTCCAGGAATTCCTGGGATCCTGAGATGGCAGGTAAAAATCTTGCAGATTTGAGTATCGAAAGAGGATTACAGCCTACTCCCGAAAATGCCGCCGACGTGGTGTTCGACATAATTCGCGGCGGGGGGGCTACCGCTGTTTATCATGCAATAGGCCCAGATGATGTTGACCTCATAATGCAACACCCGGCAACTGCAATAGGCTCCGACGGCCCAATTGGAATCTTTGGTGAAGGAACGCCTCATCCTCGTCAGTATGGGACATTTGCCAGAGTGTTAGGAGTGTTCGTTCGAGAGCGCGGCATTATTACTCTCGAAGAAGCCGTGCGAAAGATGAGCAGCCAAACCGCTCGACGATTAGGCATACACGATCGCGGTCTGATTACAGAGGGCTACTTCGCGGACATTGCTATATTCGACGCCGATGAGATTATCGACAAAGCAACATTTGAAAACCCACATCAGTATGCAGTAGGCGTGAAATACGTGCTCGTAAACGGTAAACTTGTGGTCGAGAATGGACAACATACTGGCGCAAGACCTGGAAGAATCATTACCGGGCCAGGTTATATCGGAGCACCCTAATTTAATCCATCTTAATTAAATGCTCTAAATTCTATTCCAAGAAGGTTTGTTATGAGGATAAACATGCCACTATCGGCTTTTTGCCAAACTGTCACAGCAGCGGTGACAACCTTCGATTATTTGTACTATAGTCTGTTCTGGAATGGTTCCGTGAAAGAAATGATTGTAATAGCTTCCGGGTTTGTGCTTTAGATTTTATAAAAAAGAATTGGAGAAATAATGATGAAAAAAATAGTGCTTCTACTCTCTGCAGCATCCATAGCCGTGTCTGGTGTATTGTTTACGGTGTCGGCGCAAGATCAAACACCAGAAGAACGTGCGGCGGCAGCCGTTGATCAACGCAAATCACTGTTTAAAACGATTCGCTATAATATAGGGCCAATTGCCGGTATGGCTCAGGGCGCCCCATTCGATGCAGAAGTTGCAGAGCGCAATGCAAGAAGAATTGCGTCAATGGCAACAATGATTCCAGAAATGTTAGCGGTGGATACCAGCGCATTTGATAACATCGAAACTACGGCACTAGACAGCATTTGGGACAATCAAGAGGATATAGCCACAAAAGCACAGTCACTGATCGACAATGCCAATGCCTTTGCCGAAGCCGCTGCAACTGGTGATATGGGTGCGACTCTCGGTGCTTTCCGCGCATTTGGTGGGTCCTGCGGCAACTGCCACGATACTTATCGAGTTGATACCGACTAGTAAATAAATTGAAAAGGAAAGGGCGGTATTAGCTGCCCTTTCTTATTCTGATGAATGACCTTCTATCTCCACACCCACTTACTTCAAAATAATTTTTTCTGCGACACCAGTTAATCTTCTACTGCATGATGACGAGTAAAGAACGCGGCTAATGCATCTCGATCCTCATCAGTAAGTTTGCTGGTGTTATGTTCAATTACTTCATTCATATCACCGCCAACAAATTCTCCTTCAGGTTTTAACCCCAGCAATAAGAAAATATCGAAGTTGTTAGTTGTCCATTCTTCCAATGCTTCGGCATCAATTGCTTCAATGACTTCTTCACCGATCTCTGCACCCGCATATTCTCGAGTAAAATCAGGAATACCCATATCATTCCTCGGCGTATGACACTCACCACAGTGCCCTAGGTTGCGAGCCAGGTAGGCTCCGCGAGCGAGCATCTCATCCTCAAATTGTTCCTGGCTCGGTTGGCTTAGATCTGCCATCTTATTCCAGCCAGCAACTGTCCAGCGAAATAACCATACAGGTAGTTTGGGTTGTGGTGCTGCGTAGCCAACTGGTTCGAGTGACAGTAGATAAGCGGCCATATCAAGCACATCTTCATCTGACAGCCCCGCATAAGCCCGGTAAGGGAATGCTGGATAATAAAAATTACCGGATGGAGTACGGCCGTGTTTGAGTGCAGCAATAAAGTCTGCGGCTTGCCAATTTCCTATTCCTGTTTGGTCATCTGGCGTAATGTTAGGCGCATAGAAGATACCAAAATCAGTTTCTAGCGCTAAACCTCCACTCAGTGCTTCTGAAGTTTTTCCCGTTTGACCACGATGACAACTAATGCATCCACCTGCGGTAATCAGATATTCCCCTCGAGCAATTGCTTCGGCAGAATTTGAGACTTGCGCAGATGACGAGATATTCGGCGGAATAAACAGCCACAAAGCAATTAGACCCCCGGCAAAGAGCGCTGTTGCTAAAACAATATTTCTTCTACGCATAATAATTAAAATCTCACTATTCATTCTTACAATTTGAAAACCGTGCTGGAGAACCAGAATTCAATTCTGTCCATTCTAGACAGTGCTCGAAACCTTGTCGAATTCCCTGGAATATCGGTAAACTGCTAGCACAGACGATCTGATGGATTTTAGCTTGTTAGAATTCGAACATATTGTATAAGTCAATGACCTTAGAAATAGGGCCATCACCCCCATTACAAGAAGTCAATTGTGGCAGGGGCTCGTTCTTCGTGCTCGCAGTCCTGAGAAATTCAATCATGGGCTACAATGTGATTCTGATGAGCTAATTGATACTAAGTTCAAAAGAATTATCAAGGCTGGACAAACAAACTTTTGCGAGCAAGTCGTACTTTATCCAGAACAAAAGATTTCCACGAAAACCGCAGGCAACCTCGATCAAATCAATGCTCAAAGCACTGCTTCAATTGAAGAGCCTGTCACTGGTTCCCTTTTTGTGCGTTTTCACTACAAGAGAGAGTTGGATAATTCTGATACCCATTTAGACGTTGGCGCCCACCTAAAAGCGGCTTACGTTCAGCTTGATCGCGATGCTGTTGCTCTCATCCGGATACTGACAGAAAGCGAGCTCTCCGACCAATCAATCAATTAGAACGACGGTTTAAGGCGCAGCAACCATAGAGGGTTTTGCGTCCATTCCACGAATTGTTTATGCTCTACTTCCCCTATTTATGATTCTGGCGGACGAATAAAATGCTCAAGATAATAAATCGAATGATATTTGGTGCGCTCCCGCTATTTTTCATCTGCTCTTTCGCTCTAGCCGACCGACAAGAATCTGACGATGAAAGTCATATCAGCGATCCTCGAATTCAGCATCGCAATTATAGCTTTCCACCCACTGGAGAGAAAATTCCTTATGCCTTGTTTGTACCTTCTACGTATAATGAAGGTGACTTGGCACCTTTAATAATTTCTTTGCATGGCTTAGGAAGATCATATGACTGGCTAATGGGGTATCACGGCTTCCTCGATCAAGCTGAAGCTAATGGCTACATCGTAGTGACACCTCTTGGGTATATTCGTCGTGGCTGGTATGGATCACGTGTTACTGAAGATTCAGATGATTCCAAATACAGCGAACAAGATGTCATGGAGGTCATAAAGCTCGTACGTGATGAATTCTCAATCGACAATAATCGAATATATTTATGGGGCCATTCAATGGGTGGTGTTGGAACTTATCACATTGCCGCAAAGCATCCCGAGATATTTGCAGGCCTAGGTGTCGCGGCACCAGCTCCAGAGGGCAACCACGACATCATGGCAACATTAGAAAAAATAAAACATATTCCAATTTTCGTCTTGCAGGGTGATGAAGATGGTCTAGTCACTCGTACCCGAGAGTGGGTAGAGACAATGGAAGAAATTGGTATGCAACATGTATATGCCGAAATTCCTGGAGGAGATCATTCTTTAGTCATTTCTCAAGACAGCGAACACATGCAGAAATTTGTCGACTTTTTTAACATAGTACGCAAAAAATATTAGAGAAGAACAGCGATGAGGAAGCTAAAGTCTATTTTTTCAGTATTTTTAGTTATGGTTACGTTTTCATGGATGGCGTTTGGGGCTGAATCTGATAGTTACGATGCTGCACAAGCCTATCAAACAACTTGCTTTGCCTGCCATGGAACAGGTCAAGCCCATGCACCCTTAGTTGGTGACATTATTGAATGGGAAATTAGACTAGATAAAGGAATCGATACATTAGTGCAGAATACGATTAATGGTCTTAACGGGATAATGCCAGCTCGAGGACTTTGTACAGATTGCAGCAATGATCAATTACGTGCAATTGTTGAATATATGTTGGAGCAGAGCAAATAAGAAATTTAGTAGTTACAATCAAACGAAAGTTAATTGAAATAATCAGAACATTGGAGTTCACCGATGCAACTCATCGAATCACGTATTAATCACGAGACCTTAAAGTTCCGAATACTGCTAGTAAGTTTCTTGTTTCTATTTATTAGTTGCTCTCCTGTGCCTGAAAACATATCGATCACTGTACCCACTGGCAGCGCCAGTACTGGCGGTTCAGTTGAAGCTGTAGAGCGTGGCATATCTGCTGTCTCCGATCTGGAATGGCCCCTGCATAATTTCGATTTGTATGGTTCCCGTTTTGCTCCTACTGATCAAATTACCAAAGATAATGTTGCAAACCTAACACCACGATGGCTGTTTCAGCATGGTGTTATCGATGGAGTTAGTAACCAAACCACGCCAGTCATTGTCGATGAGATTATGTATGTAACTGACTCGCGTGGAAGTGTTTACGCGGTTAATGCTCGAGATGGTCATTTAATTTGGACTTATGATGTCACTCGCCTTTTAGGTGGCGGTCGTCGAGAAGGTTATATCTTCCGTCATCGCGGTGTTGTTTATGATGACGGTGTAGTCTATACCGCCGCCGGCTCCTTTATGTTCGCTCTGGATGCAAAAACTGGTGAGCCGCTGGAAAGCTTTGGTGAGGGCGGACAGGCATCCGTCATCCTCGATGTATTACATCAACGTGATCCAACTATCGATACAGCAATCTCAGCAGGTTATTGGTTCACCACCGCACCACAAATTCATAATGACGTAATTTACATCGGCACTACTCGCAGTGAGAGTCATATTGCTGGCGGTTACGTACTGGCCATCGATGATAGAACTGGTGAAGTACTTTGGCATTTCAACACCGTTCCTCAAGATGAAAATGATCAGGGATGGGATATCGCTGGTCCAACTTGGGTAGGCGGAGAGCGAAATGGCGGTGGGATTTGGGAAACCCCTTCAATCGACCCTGAGTTGAATATGGTGTATTTCGCTGTGGGCAACCCATTTGGCGATAGTACTAAGCGAGATGGTATGAATTTGTTTACTGATTCATTAATCGCCTTGAGTCTGGATGAAGGCGAATTGATTTGGTATTACCAACAAGTGCACCATGATGTTTGGGATTACGATTCCGGTAATCAACCAGTGCTATTCGACATGGAAATCGATGGTGAGCCAGTGAAAGCGTTGGCTCAGGCAAATAAGAATAGTTGGCTCTATATACTGGATCGTGAAACCGGCGAACCGGTGCACCCGATACTTGAAACTCCGGTGTCGGTAGAAACTGATGTAGAAGGAGAAGAACCCTGGCCGACCCAACCAATTCCTCATAAAAAGAACGGCGATCGTATGGAACCAGTCTCGCCTGTTTTCCCTACAGATATTCCTGCCCAACACATGGAACAAAATGATTTAGTAGAGCAATTTACTCCGATTGGGCCGAATCAAATTTTCGCGCCGGGTTTCGGCGGTGGCTCCAGTTATGGGCCATTAGCCTTTGGGAAGGAAACTGGCTATTTGTATGTAAATGCAATCGATCAACCTTTCAATTCAGGGCGAGATCCAAAAGGCTACTTCTCAGCCTATGATCCAACTACCGGCGAACTTATCTGGCGCCAGATCTATGAAGGCTATGGGCAAGCTGGGCCAGTAGTCACGGCGGGTGGTTTAGTTTTTGTCGGTGCTGGCAGTAATACAGCTGGCTACTTCTATGCCTTTGATGCAGAAACTGGCGAAGAGTACTGGCGCTACAATACTGGCTCTGGAGTTTTCGCCTCTCCTGCGGTGTATTCGATAGATGGCGAGGAGTTTATTACCGTTGCATCCGGTGGCGGATCGCGTGGTCGCAGAGGAGGTGATCTAATCCTTACCTTCGCCTTACCCAAAAGAAATTAGTTTTCAATTAACACAAAGGAGCGCTGGCTTTAATGAAAAACAACATTTCGAAGACAGTGTTCCCCATTGGCGCCGCATTTGCATTAGCAATCGCCTTTTCTGGCAACGCCTTCTCGCAGAGCGATTCCGATGACTCGATGACCGGATGGACACCTGAATTGTCCATGCAATTTCGTCGTATTCAGGGCACAGCAACTTCACCTGACGGGGAATACATTGCATATGTAGTAAATACACCGCTAATGGAAGGTAGTGATTCAGAATTCCAAACCCACATTTGGATTGCCACAGCCGATGGTTCACGAAATACCCAATACACTCGTGGAAATTTTTCTGCCAGTGCCCCCGCATTTTCGCCAGATAGTGAACACCTAAGTTTTATCAGCAAGCGTGGCGAAGGTGATAGCGCGAAATCACAAGTGTGGATTATGCCGTTATTTGGTGGAGAAGCACGGCAGCTTAGTGATGCAGAAAACAATGTTGGTGCATTCAAATGGTCACCTACAGGAGATCGCATCGCATTCTCCATGCAAGATCCATTCAGCGAAGAGCGAGAAAGAGAGATAGAAGAAAAACGCGATGTGATTCTCGTCGACCAGCAACCTCGGTATAGTCATCTGCATGTTGTTCCTATGAGTGATAGCAGTTCCAAATCTTCTAAATCGGTGCAGATAACTGCGGGAGAGCTTGTTGTAGGTGATTTTTCTTGGTCTCCCGACGGCGGGGAAATTGCATTTTCTCACAAGCCAACGGCAGATCTGAATGTCGCAAATCAGCATGGCGACATCTCAATAGTAACCGTACCAAGCTCATCTGCAATTATTGCAGCCAGCTCAAACAACGGACCAGATTTAGAAGGGCCAAGAGATCCACTCCACCTAGGTCAGTTACGGTCGCTGGTTGCCGGTAATGGCGTAGAAAGCAGTCCTCATTGGTCACCTGACGGTAACTGGATTGCATATACCTCATCAGGATCTGAACCAAATTTAATTTCACTTAATGACGTTTATGTAATTCCATCCAGTGGCGGCGACAAGAGAATGCTAGCGGAGACTCCAAATCGCAGCGCCAACATAGCCGGATGGTCTAAGGACAGTGATGAATTGTTTCTAACTGAAACTATAGGCACAGAGAGAGTCATCATTGGTTTGCCTCTTCGCGGTGACAACATTAGGACCATTACTCCGAACAGCGGCGTAGCTGGCAATTTGTCGTTAGCGCGTGACAGTGATCGCTTTACTTACACTTGGGAATCGACAGATAAGCCTTGGGACATCTTCGTTCAAGGTACAAATTCAAAAGATGCTAATCAGATTACTAATATCCATGCTGAAATTGAAATTCCAGCTATGGGAAAAACTGAGTTGTTGAGTTGGACTGCACCAGATGGAAAAGAAATTGAAGGGCTACTGACGTATCCCATCGATTACCGAGAAGGTTTTAGCTATCCCATTATTCTGAATGTCCACGGTGGGCCATCAGGTGTTTATACAGAAAGATTTACTGGCGGACCAGATATCTATATGGCTCAATATTTTGTGCAGAACGGTTACGCTATCCTCCGACCAAACCCAAGAGGTTCAACTGGTTATGGCTATGAATTTAGGGAAGCTACTGCCTTAGATTGGGGTCAAGGCGATCTTCAAGATTTACTAGCAGGCCTGGATTTAGTGATTGAAATGGGAATTGGAGATCCTGACAATCAATTCTTAATGGGATGGAGCTACGGCGGGTATATGACCTCATATGCTGTTACCCAAACAGACCGCTTCAACGCTGCCAGCATGGGAGCTGGGCTTTCAAATTTAGTCAGCATGTCGACGACCACCGATATTAGAGATTATTTAATCGAACATATGGGTGACTTCTTTTGGGAAAATCTCGAAATCTATCAGCGCTCTTCTGCAATTAATCATATTCAAGATGTGGTAACACCAACGCAAGTCATTCATGGTCAAGAAGACTTAAGAGTACCAATCGGTCAAAGTCAGGAATTTTACAATTCACTAAAATGGCTGGAGGTCGATACGGAAATGATTGTCTATCCGAGAACTCCCCACGGACCAAGAGAACCTAAATTTATGATGGATGTTTCTCAGAGAATCATGACATGGTTTGAGAAATATCGAGTTAACTAGTTTAAAAAATAGTAGTGCATTTGGAGCTCTTCGCCATTTTTTGTTTGTCATTTATCCTCACCTAGACTCAATCAGCCAGAGGCTCAATTTAATTGCGTCAAATCCATTTCCGTGATGAGAGCAGAACGAGAAGTTAGGGTTTGGGTCTAAAAGGAAAGTAAGTTTGGTCTATCAGAGTTGGCTTATTACCACTCGAAACCCAATAGTTGCGTTGCGGACGCCAGGGTCCACTGCACCTCGTACGGCAGTTCGGATATTGTTCAGGCCATCGGCAAAAGAACCCCCACGCATGATCCAAAGTGCGTCTTCTTCAAGGTTCTCAGCATCATCGTCGGCATTGTAGGGGTATTCCTGGAAGGGGCTGCGGGTCATTTCCCAAACATTCCCAGCCATATCCGATAGGCCATTGGCACAGCCGCTACAGACCGCGTCTCCCACGCTACGCGGTTCACCGCTATTGAAATTCGCATATTCAGAAGTAGGTTGTGATCCCCAAGGGAAAACACGCCCATCTGTGCCGCGTGCGGCTTTTTCCCACTCCGCTTCATTTGGTAATGAGACCCTTGCGCCATCATCCAGCATTGATTTCAATGCATCTGGCGTTGCTGCAGAGCTACGCAATTTCATGTCCAGCCATTTTGCGTAGGCTACAGCTTCAGGCCAAGTGATATTACTTATAGGATGGTTGAGATCTCCATTGCTGGCCGATAATCGATTTGGCATGTTTGTTTCTGCCAAATATGCATTGAATTGTGCGCGTGTCGTTTCGAAGCGATTAACGTAATAGGTAGGTAGTTCAACTCTTCCTTGCCTTTGTAAACTTGACCAGCGTTCATTTTCATAAGCCAGCCGATCGAGAGCGGGGTTACTTCCCATTGTAAATTCACCAGCAGCAATTTCGACAAATCCGAATAGACTGTCGTCAGGTAGATACCATGCATCGCTCTTGAATCCAGGGACATCAATTAGCGAGTCTAGTGCTGCATCCAAGAATTGATTAGAAGCACTCTGCATCTTCATCAAAAAAGCCGCTACGATGATAAGTGCCGACATTAAACTAAACCCTACTGTACGACCTGGCACTTTCCCTGAGATTGATTGTTTATTATTAAAACTTTTCAAATTTTCTTGAGTGGTGTTAGATACTTTACTGTTTTTACTCACAATCTTACCAGTGTATTGTCGCAGGCGAATGACCAATTATGATCACAGGCTCTTGCATACAATTCATTCAAGGGTTGCTCCATTAAGTTGAGTCCACCTTCTCTTAGTAATAAGCGTAAATCTAGTTCGTGCGGGTTTCTTTGTAATAGAGAGTTTTCACTGAGTAAATTTACGCAAGCAGCTCTAAATTTAAGTTCGCAAGATTGAGAAAAATAATCGAAAGCTAACGCATTATCTTGCTCAACAATAGAGCCCTCCCTGTATTGAACACCTAATTCATTGCAAGCCCAAGCCGCATTATCTGCGCAGTAAGTATTTTCCAATTGCACCAGCCTTGTGCATGCATTTGATAAACCATCACTGCAGGCTTGCTGCCAAAAAGGAAGGCTGTCCCCGGTATGCTTGCCATCTGTCTTTCCAACAAATGACATTGAGCCGAATACAATTATCCAAACACCCATATGCGCTAGATTTGCTCTACCTCCAAACCAATTTTCTTTCCATAGATTTAATAAATTTCTTGATCTTATTGACCGCACTGTGTTGTCGATGGCGATAACACTCAGGTTTAACAAAGGTACACAAAGTAGCTTGTCATAAAAAGTAGGAGCACCTAGTGCTCCAAGCAGTGTATAGAGTGCAAATACCCCCAATCCATAAAGAATTCCAAACAGGGTTTTACCAAGTGGTGTGCGAGGGGATGTCGATGGATCAGTGACGAGTAGATGCAAGCCAAGAAATACTGCTGCTGGAATTTCTGAATCCAAGAAGTAGGGAACTCCGCTTGCTGCACTGTAAATTGCACTAAGTACAAACAGTGAAATTGCTGCCATACCAGCAACAAGTGTGATCGAAAAGAAATACATTACGACTAGACCAATCAGAAATAAGAAGGCGTAAATATTCGGAGCAAGAGTTAAGGTAGATGCGATTTCCTGACCCCAGGTTAAATGGGTGGTATTTGTGAAAATGAGTACCAAAGAAAACAGTCCGAGGGCAAAGGCAGATGGATTGAAAATATGGACATTTCGCCCTTCTCGCTGCCAGCGCACGTATTCTTTACCCATGAACCCCAGTGCAATCATCAAAAACTGCATATAAAACCAGTCATCTCTAAACCAGAGAAACAGGTTAATACTGAAAATGACTGGGATCGGCCCAAAGCCAAGTGTGTATTTTTGGCGGCGGGACCAAGCAAGCATCATGTCAAACGCATAAGCAAAAATTATTTGGGCAATAATGAGCCAGGCATGATCATAAACAGGACGCCAATAGTACCCCCAATAGGCATAGATGCTGAATT
>Ga0206679_10000369_pt1 | contig 37374 bp, 37 predicted proteins | sample M110012015metaG_FD_155464 | JGI IMG/M metagenome (GOLD analysis project Ga0206679, IMG submission 155464) | Ammonia-oxidizing marine archaeal communities from Monterey Bay, California, United States - M1 100m 12015 | ecosystem: Environmental > Aquatic > Marine > Intertidal zone | place: USA... | reverse complement strand
ACGGACTAAAATACTATCAACACCCTCAGTTATTACTCTCGATAACGAGGAGGCTAACCTTTCAGTAGGAGAACAGGTCCCCTTTCCTTCAGGTAGCTATGCGAGCACTAACAACTCCAATAGTATTAATCCTTTTACGACCGTAAACCGCGAAGACGTAGGCGTCATGCTTAAGGTCAAGCCGCAAATTAGTAAGGGCAATGCAGTAAGGCTAGAAATCGAGCAGGAATCATCCAAAGTTAAAGCAGGTAGCGCTGACTCTCAGTTTGGCGCTACAACTACTAAAAGTACGATGCAAACAAACGTCATGATTCAAGATGGTGAACTATTGATTCTGGGTGGCTTAATCGAGGGGCAAACGGATAATAGCGCCTCCAAAGTGCCTTTCTTGGGCGGTATTCCGATTATCGGCAATCTATTTAAATCCTCCAGCAAAGGCGATAGCGAAAAAGTCCTAATGATGTTTATTAGGCCGACCATTATCCGTACGCCAGAGGATGCTAGGGCACTGTCAAAATCTAAGTTTGAGCATTTAATAACGCGAGACTTTGAAGGTGAAAACGAAGGTACTGTGACTAAGCAACTAAAAGAGTTTATAAACCAAGGACAGGATTTAGAAATTACAGAGTAACGGCAGGCTATGAGTATTTATTTGCAGCATTTTGCCCTAAAGCGAGAGCCGTTCTCGATTGTGCCTGATCCTGACTTTTTATACCCCAGTCAGAAACATCGTCAAGCAGTTGCCCATCTAAAATACGGCCTCGACCGGGAAGGTGGATTTATACTGCTAACCGGTGAGGTTGGCACAGGAAAGACCACCCTTACCCGCACTATGCTGCTGCGTATTCCTGCCCATGTCCGGGTAGCTTATGTATTAAATAGTAAGCTCAATGAAACGGATCTCTTAGCCAGCATCTGTGATGAGCTGGCCATTAAACTGCCGAAAAGTAAGAATCTGTCATTTTCTAAAATTTGTATTGATGCCTTAAATCAGGATTTGCTTGCCAGTCATGCCAAAGGTCAAAAGACCTTGATCGTTATTGAAGAGGCCCAGAACTTGAGTGCAGATGTTCTGGAAACGCTTCGTTTGCTGAGTAACCTTGAGACTAACACTCATAAATTGCTGCATATTCTTCTTGTCGGCCAGCCAGAATTGCTGGAGGTACTCGCGCAAAAGCAACTGCGTCAACTCAACCAAAGGGTTGTGTCACGCTTTCATCTTTTACCGTTAGATCAGTCTGAATTGCCCAACTACATTAACCATCGATTGCATCATGCGGGTGCGGCAGGTCCTATCTTTGATCAGGGCTGTATCAAGGTGTTGTTCAGGTTAACTAAAGGTGTGCCTCGGCTGATCAATCTTATATGCCATCAATCCCTGTTAGCGGCGTACTCTTTAGGCGTCAAGAGTGTATCGTCAGGCTTGGTAAAGGAAGCTTCAGTAGAAATCCTTAGTGGTCTTGATAATGGTAAGCCAAAGACCTCAAATAAACCTCTGACGGTAGGGCTTTTATTGTTTTTAATTATGGTGTCGGGTTTTGTATTTTTACCGCGAAGTGCGCTAGATTCATTGCGCTTGGCCGCCAGCATTGAGGAGCCCAAGGCACAGAGTGTATCGCCAAAAAACGAAGAATTTGTATCGCTGGAAAAGACTGCACTAGATCCGTTTGTAGAAGACGTGGTCAAAAATCATGATGAATTGTTAGTGAGCGATGATCCAGTCATCGGCTCACTTGAACAGGATGCGACTCCTTCGGTTATCCCTGAACAGAATATGATTGCCTTAGAGTTTATGGATACATCTAATTCTTTAGTTAATTTGCTCGCTTCTTGGTCTATAGAAAGTTCAGCGGTCTACTCTCTTGAAGTCTTTACTGGAATTGCAGCAAAATTTGGTTTGCAGCCAGAAAAGGTAGCCCAAGCAGCTCCGTGGATGTTAAGCGCTATAGATAGACCAGGAATCGTGGTATTAAATGAGGGTAATGGAGTACTGAAAAGCTACTTATTAAGTCACCTTGAAGAAGATTCAGTCACCCTCACAACAAAGGATGGTGAGATAGATGTTGACCTTGATCAGTTTGCCGATCGCTGGACTGGGAGCTTTCTGTATCTGTGGCGCCCTCATAAAGAGTTTGATCTTCTTATGCAGGGCGATACTGATAAGTTAGCAATGGCTTGGTTGCAAGAGAAGCTGAGCATGGAAGATCAGGGTATGGAAGAAGTTATTACTGGTGGCCATTACACCGAAGCGGTTAAAGACCAAGTGATGGAATTTCAGCGCCGACATGGGCTCAATGCCGATGGTGTTGTTGGTAGGCAAACCCTGATGCAGCTAAATGAAATTTCTGATGATGAAATACCCAGACTAAGAGGTAGTGCTCACTAATGTCCTTCATTCTCGATGCCCTAAAAAAAGCGGAACGAGATCGTTTGCGAGAAGATCCCAAAAATTTGGATGATTTTGTCAGTGCGCATTGGGATCCATATGAAAAAGCGCCTTCCATCCTAGCCTCGCGGAATTGGTTACTGGGTTTCCTGATGATAATCATTGTTTTTGGGGTGGGACTATATATGCAGGGCTGGAAGATTAATGCCGCAACTGATGTTATCTCAGTGGCGGATCTACAGCTCCCGGAATCTGAAGCTTTATTACCTTCTGCAGTTGAGGTCAAACCTGCACTGGATGCTGAGCTGTCTCTGTCGCCAGCGGCCGAGCAACCCATTACTAATGCTGCCCCATCGGTGCCAGAATTTATTATTGCTGGTCATATGTTTATTGCAGAGGGCTCAAATTCCAATAGATTATTTATTGGGCAGAGCAGTTATCGAGAGGGGGACAAGATAACTCAGGAATGGACGTTAGTGTCTATTAAGCCAGATTATTTTATTATCAGCGCCGGTGAAAGCACAGAAGTATTACCTTATCGTTAGTCCGTAAAGACTTCTAGTAATGAATCTTTGCCACGATTAAAGCGTTTGGCGCGTCTATAGGGAAATACGTCAACGACATACCCATCACGTATCTGAGTTTGTAAGTTTTGCCAGAAGCTCATGTCATAGAGATCGCTATGCATCTCATCAAATATTTTTCTAGCTTTCATATTACCAGAGAAAAAGAGTCTAAATTCTTCTGGAAAAATATCATCAGGGCCCACGGTATACCAGGTGCCTGACTGCATTTCTTCTTGCTCAGTTCTGGGTTCGGGAATTTTGCGAAAGTTACATTTTGTTAGTGTGGCAATTTCGTCATAATCATAGAACACCACTCTACCATGACGAGTAACGCCAAAGTTTTTAAGTGGCATGTCGCCGGGGAAAATATTTGCCGCCGCCAATTGTTTAATACAGTTGCCGTATTCTTCCATAGCACTTTGCATTTCTTCTTTATTGGCAGTTTCCAAATAGATGTTAAGTGGCGTCATGTAACGCTCTGTATAAAGATGCCTAATCAATAATTTATCACCGCGTATTTCTATTTGGGACCCTGCAACGGCCTGTAATTCCTCTACCAGAGCATCTGAAAAACGATTTAAGGGGAAAATTAGGTCGTCAAATTCTTGGGTGTCCGCCATTCGACCGATGCGGTCGCTGCGAGACACTAAGCGATATTTTTCTCTCACGATCTGATGAGTTACTTCCTTAGGTGGAGCAAACTTATCTTTTATAATTTTAAATACAATATTGTAAGACGGAAGGGTGAATACAGTCATAACCATGCCTTTAATGCCTGGCGCGATAATGAATTGGTCTTCAGAGGTGTTTAAGTGACCGACCAACTGACGATAAAATTCTGTTTTAGCATGTTTAGGGAACCCCATGGCATTATATATTTCATAATCTAGCTTATTCGGCATTAAGCTTTTCAGAAAGTGAGCATATTGGTATGGCAGTGGCGCATCGACCATAAAATGGTTGTGTGTAAAACTGAATACTACACTGAGTTCGTCTACAGTAAATAAGGCAGTATCGACATATAAGCTACCCTCTTCATTGTTTAGAATGACGAGCACCATAGGGAAAGTGTTATCACCGTCGACTACTCGTCCGACCATATAGGCGGCTTTACCCCGATAGAACGTTGATTCTAGAAGATCAAATTTTACAGCGCTATGAGGCCCTTGGATGTTAGGGATAACTTCTTGGCCAAAGACACCCATAATACAATCAAGATCTAGAGTTAAGTCTTCTTTGGGCAGCGAGAATTCAGACTCTTCAATAATTCGCTGAAAGGTTTCGCGGAAGTCTTCTCCTTCATAGCGCACAAAAATACTGTACTCCGCTTCAGGTGCTTCGAGCAACTGCGAAGATAAAACATAGATAATATCGTCGTTAATTTTATCGTGATCATGAATGTCACTAAACACAGAATTAAAAAATGTCTCTGCGATCTCAAAGTTAGGAAAATTGAAGACTAGTTGGGTGTAGGCAGTCTTTGCTTCACCCCAAAGTGAGAGATTGGCGATATCTTTATTAGTCACCATCTCTAAATATTGCACAGTTTGCGTGATTTTATATTTGTACAATTCTAACCGTTCAACATTAGCTTGACGTACTCCGTGCCAGTCGGCTTTCTCATAACGTGCTTTGGCGCTCAATGTTGAATTGAGGTAGTCTGCAAAATAGCTACGAAAGCCATTCAAAATGGTTTTCGCCATTCGCCGTGCAGTAGAATTGTGAATTAAAGGTTGAAGTGCCATAAAACGGTTCTCACCGACCCTTAGTCGAGCATTTTTTTTAAGTTTTTTAATTGCTGCTGATTATGTTTTTTAGTGGCCGGTACTTGAGAGACTTCGGGCAATGCTGGGGGTAGATCAACCGCCAGCTTTTCACCCGCTACTATACGGTCACAATACTGTTGGTAGATTTCACTAAATGCCGGCAGTGCTTTGGTTTCGATAGCATTAGCCAACATATGCCAGCCAGCATCCCGGCCAGCAAGATAAACCGCTGGATGAGACCAAGATTGGTCGGCTTTTGGGCTGCGCTTATTACACGCTTCTTGATAAGCCTTTCTGGGGGTAGGCAGTCCCGCCGGCATGCCTACATAACGGCAGGCATTGAGCATCTTATGTAAGGTTGGGAGGTATTCGCTGTCGGCGATAATTTTTTCTGCCGCCGCGCAAATGACATCCGGAGCGAAGTCATTGAGCTTACTCAACCATAATTTTTTGGCGAGCCCAACAGATTCATTTTTATCACCAAAAGCACTGTAATATTGATTGTGATAATTAGCTCTAAAAAGGGCAAACACCTGATTAATGGCATCAATTAGTTCTGGGCCAGCAGTGGGTGTGGATTTAGGACGCCCAGCTGCGGTCGGTGAGATCTTCGACGAAGCTGCGATCCCGGATGCGACCTTTTGAATATCCTTGCTGTTTGCCATTTGAAGTTTCCGTTAACAATTTACTTTGATGCGCCCATTGACGCTTCACATATTGTAAAAATTTAGTGCTCCAGGAGCATTGAGGCGTTCCATTTTCTTGCCAGTATAAAACAAACTCGGGGATTATTTTTTCGGCAAATGGGCGCTCTATATTTGCCATTTGCAAGACATCATACACTGCTTCTTTAGGTTTCCACTGCGCTGTGATTAGTCGTGGCATTGAGTCTTGTTCCATCATGCCATTAAAAAATTGCCATTGACGTCTGATATGCTGGATAAATTTTGAATCCCAGGTGCTTGATAGATCCCCTCGATCTCGCCAATAGAGAATAAATTCTGGGATGGCGTCTTCAATAAAGTTAGTGTTAATGCCGCCTTTAGTCACTAAGATATCAAGTGCATCCGCCGAAGGTCGCCACTCCCCAGTCACTGATATTTCTTTTCGCCGCCGATTTTGAGTTGTTTCAGCTTGCTGCCATTGGCGCCAAACTTCTTTAATATATTTTGATTCCCAACTGTGTCGGGGCACATTGCGTTCGCGCCAGTAAGCGACAAATTGTGGTATTTGCTGTTGAGCAAATTCTCGAGTCACACCGAGTTGCGCGAGTTGCCGTAGCGCATCTTCGCTCGGCTGCCAGCTACCACCGATGGTTTTTGCTGAATGAGGATTGCTTGTTGTCGGCGCGAGCGCAATGTTAGTAGACCTATCGGTCATCCCAGGCGATACGGCATTGGAATTTTCGTTAAAGGCAAACCGGAAATCATGGTGGGCGGTAAAAGGACCTCCACCAATTAATAATAACCCTTTCTCATGTAGGCTTGCCGATAATCGACGAAAGTCATCTTGACCCCAGAAGGGTGCCAGCTCGAGAAGTTTATCGGAGGGCAATGTAATCCAGTCAAAACCGCTGCTGCTGACGGGGCTGCCATGGCTGATGCACTCCTGCAGAAGTTGCAGCAATACGGTCTCCTCTAGGCCAATGGTTGCGGCCAAGGTTGGAGAAATAACAATAGCTTTTTCAGGAATTAACGACATCTTATTACTCTATCAGAAAGCCACTGCTTGGACGAGATAAAGATGGGGTCAGTTATGCTGTATTTTTATTCCGGGATCATTGGGCCACTATCGGGCACTCGGAAATATTATTTTGAACGGTAATAGTACTGTACATAACACCAGTAATAGGCTTAAATAACCCTTAGTAGATGCAGGAGATGTTCGGTGGTCAGCAAAACCAAAACAGCGTATGTATGTAATGATTGCGGTGCAGATTATCGCAAATGGCAGGGTCAGTGCTCTGAGTGTAATGCTTGGAATACGCTCTCTGAGGTGCGATTAGGTAGTCCGGCTCGAGCGGGCAAAGTCTTGCGCCCCGGTTTTGCTGGTGTCGTTGATAGTGCGGTAAAAACACTTGCAGATATCGCTCTTGATGAAATCCCCCGCATAAGTTCGGGCGCCGGTGAATTAGACTTAGTGCTAGGTGGAGGTTTTGTGCCTGGTTCCTGTGTATTACTGGGTGGCGAGCCTGGAGCTGGTAAAAGTACGGTGCTGTTGCAAACATTGTGTGCCATGGCTGAGAGCAATAGCGCACTCTATGTTACTGGTGAAGAATCCCCCCAGCAGGTTGCGATGCGCGCCAACCGTCTTGGACTACCCACGGAAAAACTTGAAATAATGGCAGAGACCTCAGTTGAAACTGTCTGTGCTATTGCTGAGAAAAAGCGGCCAAAAATACTCGTCGTAGATTCTATTCAAGTCATGCATATTGAGGAAGTGTCCTCTGCTCCAGGGAGTGTTTCCCAGGTGAGAGAGAGTGCTGCAATGTTAGTGCGTTTTGCCAAGCAGACGGGAACAGTGCTGATCTTAGTGGGTCATGTAACCAAAGATGGATCATTGGCAGGCCCAAAGGTTCTTGAGCATATGATAGATTGTTCTTTGATGCTGGAGGGCTCAAGTGATAGCCACTTTAGAACACTGCGTAGCAATAAAAATCGGTTTGGTGCGGTCAATGAGTTAGGCGTTTTCGCCATGACTGATAAAGGCTTACGTGAGGTGCCCAACCCATCTGCCATATTTTTACAGCGTGGCGAGGAGGTTTCTTCGGGTAGTGTGGTAATGGTGGTATGGGAGGGTACGCGGCCGTTACTGGTTGAATTACAGGCCTTGGTCGACGATAGCCATTTAGGTAATCCGCGCCGCGTAACCGTTGGTTTGGATCATAATCGTTTGTCGATGTTGCTAGCCGTTTTACATAGACATGGTGGCATTATGGTGGGTGATCAAGATGTGTTTGTTAATGTGGTTGGCGGTGTGAAGGTTCTAGAGACCAGTGCCGACTTGGCATTAATTTTATCGGTTATGTCCAGCTTCCGTGATAGCCCGCTACCTAAAGACTTGGTTGTGTTTGGAGAGGTTGGCTTGTCCGGTGAAATTCGGCCGGTGGCTAATGGTCAGGAGCGACTGAGGGAGGCGGCTAAGCACGGTTTTACCCGAGCGATTGTTCCGGCAGGGAATATGCCCAAGCAGCCGATTAAAGGGATGAAGGTTATTTCAGTTCGCAAGATCACAGAGGCCTTAGAGGCACTTTAGACGCTACGCTGTGGTCAAGATGGAGATATGCTCCGGCTCTTTCAGAAGCGGTTGTATTTGTGTCAGAGCTGCACGCCTTTCGTTAGAATGATACCAAGCCTTCCAGTCCGCCAAACATTCCATTTGAATGAGCGTATAACGTATTTTAGTATCTTTTAAATCCTTGAAAGCCTTGCTGGAAATAAAACCCTGAGCGGGAACGGCGGCCTGAATAATTTTCCTTGAAAACTCTTCATAAGTCGCCTCCATTTCCGATGCTAATGTTCGTTTTATCAAGACCGCCAGCATTTTTGACTCCTTCTCTACAGACCCAGGGGAGCATCATGCTTAAAGCTACTTTATTAGTAAAGGTGTTTGACATCGGAACCTCTCAAGCGTAAATTGCCAGTTCTTGCTTCGGCAACAGGTTCTCAATGTTCGAATATCTTTTTTTGATGTTTTAGCTGAGAGTTAAACGGGAAATCGGTGCGCTACAACGACAATGGTCGACGCTATTCCGATACTGCCCCCGCAACGGTAAATAAGAATATTTGATGGAAGTACCACTGTGCGATTGCATGGGAAGGTTATCAAATAGAGCGCTAGCTCACTTATGAGTCCGGAGACCGGCCTGTCGCTACGCAAATACCGCGGGGTGCGGTCTTGTGCTGATTGACAGTTTCTGTCCCTCTGCTTTACGCCCCGTATATTTAAAATCTATACGCTCGGGTGAGAGTGTCAGAGGAAATCATGAGAAAAACATCCTTTTTATCTTTAGCACTAACGTTGTCCGCTACATCATTACAGGCGCAGACTGTTGTCGCCGATACAGAAATTCAGGAAGTGCTGGTAAGTGCTTCACTTGTTCCTATTACAGTGAGTCGGTCTGCTAACGCTATTACCGTTATTGATAGAGAGCAGATAAAAAATCGTGCGGCTCTAAGTGTTAGCGAGCTTCTTCGTGATGTTCCCGGGTTTGCTGTTAGTCGCAGCGGTGTCCAGGGTTCACAAACTCAGATTCGTGTTCGGGGAGCAGAGGCTAACCATTTACTCGTTATGATTGATGGGGTTGAAGCCAATGACCCATCTCAGAGCGATGAGCTTAACTGGGGCACTTTGGTTACTGATGATATTGAACGTATCGAAGTTATTCGTGGCCCGCAAAGTTCGTTGCGCGGCAGTGATGCGATCTCTGGTGTGGTGAATATTATTACTCGCAATGCCGATCAACCTTTCAGTGCCAAGGTATTTACCGAAGTGGGTAGTTTTTCGACTCAGCGTAATGGTTTTAGTGTTGGGCACAAGCGTGGTGATTTTGATATCCGGTTAGGAGTTAGCGACACGGAAACTGACGGCGCTAACATTTCACGATCTGGTGATGAGAAAGATGGGTATGAAAATACCAGTATCAATTTAAAATCTGGTTTTAAGGTGAGTGACGAATTAGAGTTTTCATTTGCGGCTCGGCAGTCTGATGGTATGAATGAATTCGATGCCGACAATGACTTCGATGGTTTTGTTGAAGATCAGGATCGCGTTTCTGAATTCCGTAATCGCACTATGAGAGTGCAGGGCGACTATATGTCTGCTGACGGCAATTGGCAGCATAAACTTCTGATAGCACAATCAAACAATGATAATGAAGCCTTTGCTGATGGTGTTTTAGGCAACCGTACTGCCTCGACCAAAGATCAGTATCAATATATTGGGTCCATGTTTTGGGATGGATCAACGCAAAGACTGTCTTTCTTGGCGGAGCTTGAAGAGGAGGACTTCAAGCAAAGAGGCTCTCTCAATTGGGGTCTAGATCCAAATCAAGATCGCGAGCGTGATACCAATAGCTTTGCGATCGAGTATCGCACTGATATTTCCGAAAACCTAACCTTAGCTGCTAGTGGCCGGTATGATGATAATTCTGAATTTGAAAGTACTAACACTTATAGGGTAGAAGCGGTTTATCAGTTGAGTGATAGCGCTCGTCTGCGTAGTGCCTATGGCACAGCTGTTAAGAATCCGACTTTTTCTGAGCGCTTTGGTTTTTATACCAACTTTATTGGGAACCCTAATCTTGAGCCTGAAGAGTCCACTAGCCGGGAGTTGGGTATAGACAAGCAACTGGGCCAGCTAAGCTTATCCGTCACACTATTTGATTCAAAGTTAGACAATGAAATTGATGGCTTCGTCTATGACCCCGTTACTTTTGGTCATACCGCAGGTAATAAAGAAGGGACCAGTAGGCGACAGGGCGCAGAGCTAACGGCAATGGGTTCGCTGGGGAGTAATCTATCTCTTAATGCGGCCTACACCCTCACTGATTCAGTCGAATCAGATGGCGCCGGCGGCTATAGAGATGAGGTGCGTCGTGCTCGTCATACAGCTAGCCTGAACTTGGCTTGGCAGGTCATGGATAATCTTCACATCAATACTAATGCCCAGTATAACGGCAGTCAGGCTGATGTATTCTTCCCGCCTTGGCCCACACCTTCGGAGACAGTTACTCTTAATAACTATACCTTATTAAATGTGAGCGCTCACTTCGATGCGACAGAAAGCTTGACTATTTATCTGCGACTGGACAATTTACTTGATGATAATTACGAAGAAGTGTTTGGCTATCAGACGTTGGGTTTCGGTGCTAGTTTAGGGTTACACTATAGCTTGTAGCAGAGATCTATTGAATGAGCAATACAACTAAATTAGAGACAAAACGGGTGTTTCTCTCTTGGAGTAGCGGGAAAGACTCGACTTGGACTCTATATCAGTTGCAACAGTGCGTTTAATCGCTCCGCCATTCACGGTGTCCGACAACAGCTTTTGCGCCTTCAGGATAAGGCTACTGGATTACCCTCAGCAATTCAATTTAATGCCTAAGGTCTAAAAGATATGAAAGACGAAAATACTAAAAAAGAACAGCGGCACCAGAAAAAGATGGAGAAGCAAAAAGAGAAGATTGATGCCAATATTGCAGCTGCTAGCGAAGAGCGCGGTGTTTCTATTTTATTGACGGGTGACGGTAAAGGTAAAACCAGCTCGGCATTTGGCATGGTATTACGCGCGCTCGGCTATGGATATCGGGTTGGTGTCGTTCAATTTATCAAAGGCGAGCAGCTTTCCGGTGAAGAGCTTTACCTCAAAAATAATTTACCTGAGGTGGATTTTTATCAAATGGGTACTGGCTTTACCTGGGATACTCAAGATAGATCTGGCGATATAGTCGCGGCCGAAAGAACATGGGCAGTTGTTGAGCCAATGCTCAGAGATGACAGCTATCACCTTGTGGTGATGGATGAACTAACTTATATGCTAAGTTTCAAATATCTCGATGAAGAAAAAGTGCTCTCTGCGATTAAAAACAGGCCTAAAAATCAAAGTATTGTAGTCACAGGTAGAGGCGGCGGTAGCGCTATTAGAGATCTTGTCGATACTGTCTCTGAAGTCAAAGATATAAAACATGCCTACCACTCAGGTGTCATGGCTCGCAAGGGCGTGGACTATTAATTGCGCCATTTCTCTGCAGGCAGGTTAATCGGCATACTGGTAATTTTATTGCCTGTCGTCGCACTTTTATCCATGACTGTGGGTACTGTCAGTATCTCTTGGTTTGATGCGCTGCGTGCTGTTGTTGGGAGCTCCTCCACGAGCCAAATAGATACCATTTTATTTGATATTCGATTGCCACGAATTCTGTTAGCTATTTTTGTAGGCGCAGTATTGGCCAGCACAGGTGCAGTAATGCAGGGGTTATTTCGAAACCCTTTGGCCGACCCTTCATTAATCGGGGTTTCTAGCGGCGCATCTGTAGGCGCTAGTTTGATGATTGTGACTGCCGGCGGGTTTATTCAAGGTGGTGCGTTGGTCGGGCTTTCGCTCGTGTCGATAGGTGCTTTTGTTGGTGGCTTCACGGCTACATTGCTGGTCTATCGTCTGGCTACTTCAGGAATGGGCACATCCGTTACTACTATGTTGTTAGCCGGTATTGCCATAGGTGCCCTGGCCGGCGCCCTAAACAGTCTACTCAGCTATTTTTCTGATAATGATATGTTACGCCAAATTAGCCTTTGGCAGATGGGCAATCTTAGTGGCGCTAGCTGGTTAAAAGTAACCATTATGGGCGCGGTAGCTGTGCTCTTGATGGGTTTATTCCCTCGAGACAGCAGGGCGCTAAATGCGCTACTGCTGGGAGAATCTGAGGCTCGTCACTTAGGTATCAATGTGCAACGGGTAAAGCGCCGATTAATTGTGCTAACAGCCTTGGGCGTAGGTGTGTCTGTAGCGGTTGCTGGGTTGGTTGGGTTTGTTGGTTTGATTATGCCGCATATTATACGGTTAATGATTGGACCTGATCATCGTTGGCTGATCCCAGCTTCTGGATTGGCGGGCGCAACATTACTTGTGGTTGCCGATAGCTTGGCGCGCGTAGTGGTCGTTCCTGCTGAATTACCGACAGGTATTCTCACAGCTATTTTAGGGGCTCCTTTCTTTGTAGCGTTGCTATTACAGCAACGAAAGGATGTGTAGGCCATGACTATGCTAGCTAAGGATATTTCTCTGCACCTATCGGGCTTCGATCTGCTGCGTAATATCAGTCTTGAGGTGGAAGCGGGCAAGGTCACCGCCATTGTCGGACCAAATGGCGCAGGTAAGTCGAGTTTACTCAAGGTTCTGACAGGAGAGATGCCTGTAACCAAAGGAGATGTTTACTTTAACAGTCTCTTGTTAAATCAATGGTCGTTATTAGAAAAAGCGCAAATGTTAGCGGTACTTCCGCAACATACCTTACTTAATTTCTCCTTTACAGCTGATGAAGTGGTTGGTTTGGGGCGCATCCCTCATCAGACTGGCATCGCTAAAGACCTGCAAATTGTCGCCGAGGCTCTTGATCTGGTGGACGCAAGTTATCTCCAACGTCGTTTTTATACGCAGATGTCTGGGGGTGAAAAGCAACGCGTTCAGTTGGCACGAGTGCTAGCACAAATCTGGCAGCCCAGTATTTTAGGCGAGCAATTTCTAGTGCTTGATGAGCCGACCTCGGCTTTTGACCTTTCCCATCAAAAACTCACTCTGGATATTGTTCGTCAGCTTGCTGAAAGAGGTGTTGGGGTCGTAATGGTGTTGCATGATCTGAATCTAGCGGCACGTTGTGCCGACAATCTAGTAGTCATTGACGGAGGCGTGATTGCGGCTCAAGGCAGACCAGAAGCGGTTTTAACAGAGGCTTTAATCGATAAGGTGTTTGGCGTGAAATCCATTATTTCTGAGCACCCAATTACAAAGCGTCCTCTGGTGATTACTTAATGCGCGCGCTCATAAGTATTTTAGCTTGGCTGTCTTTATCCGTTGCTGCGGAGGTTATAGTGGTTGATGACAATGGTCAAAAACTTCACCTTACGGAGCCAGCAAAGCGGATTATTAGCCTTGCTCCTAATATTACCGAAGTCCTTTTTTATATAGGTGCCGGGGACCAAATAGTAGGTGCCGATGAATACAGCAACTATCCTGAAGCGGCCAAAGACATTCTGCGCGTGAACAATTATGCGGCTGCTAATTACGAGTTAATACTGTCATTAAAGCCTGACTTAGTGATTGCTTGGCAGTCAGGCAATGGCGATAAAATTATTAATCCATTGCGCAAGTTAGGTATTCCTGTGTTTGTGGTGGAAACCCAAAAGATTGATACGATTCCAAGCCTGTTTAGGCGGTTCGGTGAACTCAGTGGCCAACAAGGACAAGCTGAGCGGCTAGCTGTAGCATTTGCTGAGCGTTTAAAAGTTCTGCGTGCAGCCCAAACTGGCAAGCCAGTGATTAAAACATTCTATCAAATATGGGACGAGCCTCTGATTACGTTAAACGGAGAGCATATGGTCAGTGACATCATCGATCTCTGTGGAGGAGTCAATATTTTTGCCGATGCTATTCCACTGGTTCCCTATGTGAATATTGAATCGATTGTGGCGGCCGACCCTCAAGTGATAATTGCGGGTGGTAGCCAAGAAGAGAAGCCAATGTGGTTTGAGAGCTGGCAGCAATGGGTAGGAGTATCTGCGGTTATTAACAAGCAGATTTATTTGATTCCATCAGATCTTATGCAGCGCCATTCCGTACGTATTCTTGAGGGGGCGGAGTTGATGTGTGGTCATCTGGATAGTGCTAGATTGGCCGAGTAGATATAGCCAGCAAAATGCACGAGCGAGCAAAAACAAGCGAACAATAAAAAAGCCGCTGACATTGTCAGCGGCTTAATGCCTTCGCCCACTCTATATATTATTTTATTTAAAGCAGGTAGTGAGCCAGCTTCTTCTTACTTAACACTTATCTTATAATTATAGATCGTAGCCCCTCTCATCGTGCTCAACGAGATCTAAACCTCTCATCTCACCTTCTTCTTCTACCCGCAATGTTAACATTCTATCCACGAGTTTCAAGAGGACATAAGTCACGACTGCAGTGTAAGCAAAGGTAGCAACAATTCCAGTTAATTGAACCGAGACCTGACTAACCATATCCATACCTTCGTTATAGCCTTGCCCACTGAAAACACCAAGCGCATCCGAAGCGAAAACACCGGCTAGAAGAGTGCCGAGCATTCCGCCAACACCATGGACTGGGAACACGTCGAGAGAGTCATCGATTTGAAAGCGTTGTTTTATAGCTTGAGTGGCGTAGTAGCAAATAATACCGGCGCTTAAACCAATAACTAGTGCGCCTGCTGGCCCAACGAATCCTGATGCGGGAGTGATGGTGCCAAGACCTGCTACCATGCCCGTAACGATACCGAGGACTGATGGTTTACCGTGCTTTATCCATTCCATCATCATCCATGCCAATGAACCCGCTGCCGCTGAAATATGGGTGACTAGCATTGCCATACCGGCATCGCCATTTGCGGCTAGTGCTGAACCACCATTAAAGCCAAACCAGCCAACCCATAGCATGCCGGCGCCGGTGACAGTCATTGTCAGATTATGAGGAGGCATTGCTTGCCGAGGGAAACCTTTTCGATTACCCAGTACCAGTGCGGCGATCAAAGCGCCGACTCCGGCGGTAATGTGCACGACAGTCCCGCCAGCGAAATCTAGCAGTCCCATTTCCCCTAGCCAACCTCCACCCCACACCCAATGGGTGATAGGAGCATAAACAAGAACTAGCCATAGACCACTAAAAAGTAGCATGGCACTAAAGCGCATACGCTCAGCGAAAGCGCCAACTATAAGAGCCGGCGTAATAATAGCGAACGTCATTTGAAACATAGCAAAAACCGATTCAGGGATATCGCCAGCCATACTGTCTTCGGTCAAATTACCAAGGAAGAAATTATCCAGATTACCTATATAAGCATTCATGGAACCGCCATTACCAAAGGCGAGACTGTAACCAAAAGCGAACCAAATAATCGAAGCTAAACAGGTTATGGCGAAACACTGCATCAGCACAGAAAGAACATTTTTAGATCGGACCAAGCCACCATAGAAAAGTGATAAGCCGGGAATGGTCATAAACAGCACGAGGGCTGTGGATGTCAGGATCCACGACGTATTTGCCGCATTTAAATCATCGGCGAATGCCTGTGTGGACTGAAGAGTAGCTATTACTGCAAGCGTGGCTACTCTGAACCATCGATTGTTTGAATTCATAATTTTCCCTGAAATATTGGCACCAAAATGGGGCGACTCATCGTCGCTGTTGGATTTTTCGCACCATAATATAGCTGTCATATCCGAATCTAGTGCTTAAATCCGCCTTGAATTAAAAAGAAAGCAATATTTGTACCGTTATCGATTACATGCACTAAATTAAGCCATTAGTACCAGTTTCCGACCTAATTTAATAATCACTACTAGCTATCTGAAGGGCTAAAGGTTTAGCAAGTTCGATATTGCCTGATTAACAATAATCAATTTAATGTTAGTTAGAATAGGCCTTTTGTTTTGAAGTTAAGGTAATATAGATTTCGACTAACCCTTTATGGCATCTGGTTAATATGGAGTTCTCTCATGCGAAGGCAATCAGTCTTTGTCACAATATTGCTAATGTTCTATGCGACACAGGTTTCGTCGGCCAATATTGCTTGGGTTTGTCAACGAGAGCCAGGAGATAAAATTATTTGGAGCTGTGTTGCTGATAGTTCACATTCGACTGGTCCTAAAGCGGTTCCCAAAGAGCCAGAAGTAATTTTAGAGGAGCCTTTATCGGAAACTCGTTTTGGAGAGGCAGGTCAAGATTACCCACCCCCATCTAAGCTACCAGCAAGAAATAGCGCCTTATCAGTATGGTTGGACAATATCCCTAGGCAGAATCACCTTATTCAATTTGGTGCTTTTCAGAGTTTGGCTAATGCTACCTTGCTGGTAGAGAGTGCCCTTTTAAGCCAAGATCTGAGAATTATTCCCTTGCTGTCTAAAGGGACGGTTACCTATGTTGTGATCAGTGAGAGATCCTTTATACGCAAGGATGGTCTGGCGGTGGCAGAGAGTTTTTTTGACAATAACCTTAACATTAGTTTTTGGCTGCGCACTCCGCAGTCATTAGCTAACCCCGTTATTCTTAATTAAATCGTCGTAAGCCAATACCTTCAATATTGTGTAAAAAATACGGAGCTGAGAATGACATCTACTTACCATTTCAAGACAGCGATGCTATACAACGCTTTTAAATACACTGTTTATGCGTTGCTAATGTTCAACATAGTTTTGTTTTTTCAAGAAGAGCTACTGGCCACTGAACAAACTTTTAGCCAGGGCATTAATTTGGTTGATGTTATTCAAGGTTTCGCTGCCACCATTGATACGGCTGCCTGGGTTTTATTGTTGCTGTTATTCGAACTGGAAACCTCAGTTTTAGACGATGACACATTGCGTAGAACCAATGTAAAAGTGACCTTTATTGGCCTGCGAATATTTAGCTATGGCTTTGTTGGCTATGCGTTTTATGGTTATTTCAGTAAAATGTTGCTCACTTACAATATCTCTCCCTTTGTTGTTGACGATCTTTGCGCCATGGTCGGGCAAGGCTACGCCGGTATATTCACTCTAGATGAATACCCGCTGCTAGATACAGATAGCTGCGCAGTTCTGGCAGATCAGACGCTCTTTAAACTTAATGGTCAGCAGATATTGGGTAACACTTCTGACTGGGTTGATATCCAATGGTTGGCTTGGTTGGATGTGATTAACTCGGCAACCTGGGTGGCTGTCGTGGTGATTTTGGAAGTGGATGTCTGGCTACAGCTGCGCGGGCGCTTGCAGGGTGGCCTTGTCTCGGCAAGCAGGATAATCAAGATACTTCTATACAGCATATTATTTTTCGCAGCAGCTTACTGGGGCCTGCTGGGCGACTTCCTTGATTTTTGGGATGCTTTTATGTGGCTGGTGGCCTTTGTATTTGTTGAGATGAATTTATTTCAGTGGCAGGTAGAAACGAGTGAAGTGATCGCTGAAGACGCTGTTAATTAGCGCCAGTTAGTTAGGGACTATTGCCAGTATCAGCTTCGCAATGCAGGTCAGCTTACCTTGATCATTGGTCAGGCGAACTTCCCATACATGGGAGCGCCTACCTAAATGAATCGGCCGCGCAGTGCCGGTTACTAAACCAGATGAAACAGGACGTAAGTGAGTTGCGCTGACTTCTTGACCAAGACATCGGGCTGTGGCCATGTCGATAACGTGGGCACCACCAAGACTACCAAGAGTTTCTGCTAAGACCACATTCGCACCACCATGAACAATGCCATACGGCTGAAAAGTTCGAGAATTTGCTGGCATCGTGCCAGTAATGTAGTCATCACCAACGTCGGTAATTTTGATGTCAAGATGCTCATCAATCGTACCCTTACTCATTTGCGCAATTAGCACTGAGTCAGGTTTGTGGTGCCAAATACTTGTCATGGTTAATCCTTAAATATTATTGACCTAGGTTTTCAGTCTTTTGTGCTTAACTCTCGTGGGTTGCGCGTCTCCGCCTTTACGTTTAACAAAATCTTCGTGGTACTCGCTGTAACATCCTTCGAAAAGTACCACTTCGCTATTGTCTTCATAAGCCAAAGTATGGGTCGCAATGCGGTCTAAAAACCAACGATCATGTGAAATAACCAGGACACAACCTGGGAAAGACAAAATTGCTTCTTCTAGCGCGCGCAAGGTTTCAATATCAAGATCATTTGATGGCTCATCCAAAAGCAAAACGTTAGCGCCTTGTTTTAGGGTGTTAGCTAGATGCAAACGGCCCCGTTCACCGCCGGATAATTGGCCAACACGCTTTTGTTGATCGGTGCCTCTGAAATTAAAGCGACCAGCATAGGCTCTCGAAGAAACTTCATAGTTACCAATTTTTAAAATATCGTGCCCGCCTGATATAGCCTCCCACACGGTGTGACTATTATCTAGCGAATCCCTATTCTGTTCTACGTAGGCGACTTTTACTGATTCTCCTAGGGTGATAGAGCCGCTATCTGGCTGCTCAGTACCAGCAATCATTCTAAATAAGGTTGATTTACCTGCGCCATTGCCACCAATAATACCGACGACAGCGCCTTTAGGGATCGATAAAGATAGTTGATCAATTAGCAGTTCTTGACCATATCCTTTACTGACCTTATCCAGGACAATAACCTTGTCACCCAGACGTTCGCCTGGAGCGATATAAATTTCGTTGGTTTCATTGCGTGCTTGAAATTCTTGTGAGTTCAGTTCGTCAAATCGTGCGATTCGTGCTTTATTCTTCGCCTGCCGCCCTTTTGGGTTTTGTCTAACCCACTCTAATTCTTGCTTGATCGCCTTTTGACGTGAAACCTCTTGCTTTGACTCTGTCTGTAAACGTCGATTCTTACCTTCCAGCCAAGCCGAATAATTACCTTCGTAGGGAATCCCGTGGCCACGGTCAAGCTCCAAAATCCAGCCTGCCACATTATCTAAAAAGTACCGATCGTGCGTTACAGCAACTACAGTGCCGGCATATTCCTCTAAAAACTTTTCCAACCAAAACACCGACTCTGCATCCAGGTGGTTGGTCGGCTCATCAAGCAACAACATATCAGGACGAGAAAGCAAAAGCCTGCAGAGCGCAACTCTTCGTTTTTCACCACCTGAAAGAGAGGTAATATCGGCATCCCAAGGGGGTAGACGCAAGGCATCTGCGGCTATGTCAAGGAAGTGATCTAGGTTGTGTGCGTCCCAAGATTCAATGATTGCCTCCAATTTACCCTGTTTTTTGGCCAAATCGTCAAAATTAGCATTCGGTTCTGCATAATCTAAGTAGACCTGATCTAGGTCTTTTAGGGCGTCAACGGCTTCTCGTATACCGTCTTCGACATTACCACGAACGTCTTTCTCAGGGTCGAGGATAGGCTCTTGGGCTAAATAACCAATTTTAATACCCGGCATGGGCCTTGCTTCACCTTGTATCTCAGTGTCGAGCGCCGCCATTATTTTTAGTAAGGTCGATTTCCCTGAGCCATTAAGGCCTAATACACCTATTTTAGCGCCCGGAAAGAAGGATAAAGAAATATCTTTAAGAATTTCTCGCTTGGGCGGAACGATTTTGCTCACGCGATTCATTGTAAAAACGTATTGTGCCATGGGATTTTATTTGACTCATAGTAGGAGGTTAGAGCCTAACAGCAAGGCATAACCAGTTAAAGCGATTACCCTATATTCTAACGGAAATGGGGCCATCTGAGAATCAGATCTTACAAAAAAGCGCCAATAAATTGCTAAAAAATATGTGAATATGGATAGAAAATAGCAGTTTACAGGGTTTTATTTCTTGCGCAACGTGATATCTTCTATCTGTTTGCTGGTATTCACGCCACGCAATCGGAGTTTAATTTTAATTAATATAAATGAAGGGGTAATAAAAATGGATAAATTAACAGCTGTAATAGCTCAATTAACTAGCCTTGCGATGTCTCTGATTGTTCTGGGTGTGGCTCTTGGTATTGTGTTTGGCAGTGGTACGCCATTCGTCGGAGGAGTTCTCGACAATATTCTTGGATTTGTCAATACTCTCGGTGATGCAGGTTTAGTTGGACTGCTAGTTGCTGGGTATCTAATGGCAAGTATGGACTAGAGTTTTTAGTTATTAAGTGAAGGGGGACTCATATAGAGTCCCCTTTTTTTCACTAAAGTGATTAAATAGGATGCCACCATGAATAAATTTTTTAAGAAATTAACGAAGCAGCTCTGGCAAGCGGTTGAAATCCTAGCAGCGATTCTAGCGATTGGTTTACTTGTCTCTGGTCTCTTTGGGCCCGATGTACCATTTTTTGGAGGCATTACCGACAATGCAAAGGGCGTTATCGACTCGATAGGTTCAGCAGGGCTAGGCGTGATTGTAGCCATATTGATTTTAAAGGATATTTGGAAACGACAATAATTGAGGTATCTGAAAAGATGCCTTTTCTGCTTAAAGCACAATCCTCTCTGAGTTCTAGTTAACTCAGCATCTATATTTTGTCTAAAGGTTACTGTCATTACTAATGGTTTAAGATAATTAGACCTGGCTCAACCTCTGGCTATCGCAAAAATAATTTCCCAACAACCTTTTAAGGTTGCCAAACGCCATTTTAAATTCGAGCTGAAAAGCTTTATTCCTTGCAATTATCATGTTATGTTTTTCGGGTGGCTTTACTTGCAAAGTGACTTTTTAGAACTAATATAAGATTACAACGATAAAATAAGGGGTACTACAATGAGTCCATTAAAAGTGGTAAGACTATTAGTATTAGCAGTAGCAGTTATCGGTGCCTTTGCGGCAATCCCTGAGATAGGATTAGTGCACGTGATCCTTGGATTGGCGATGGGAATAATGAGTGATCAGGCGGACAAAGATAACAGAATGTTCTTTTTAGTGCTTGCCGTCGCACTTACTGCCGTATCTGACGCAGCTGGAGACCTTCCGGTCATCGGCGGATATATCAGCGCGATTATGGGTAACCTTAGTGTAATGGTTAATGCCGGCGCTCTGGGCATAGTAATGATGGTGGTTAAGGATCGTGTTACTGAGTGATAAATAGTCAGCCCTAAACGAAAGGCCCGACTAATAGTCGGGCCTTTTTTTATGTGTATTTAGGCTGATTTAATCTGCTACTCAACCACAAAGGTCATGCCCGCATGCAAGGTGAGGCGGTCTATGAGCTTGTCTCCCATTGCCGTAGCTGGTGTCCAAAAACCACCTATTTTTTCTTCCTCAGTGAAATCAAACGCCAAAGACAAACCTGCCTGAGCCAGCATTTTTGCTGTGCAGCCATAGCCAGGGTCTCTATCGCCGGTTACCTTTACCTGTAATGTTTCTCCCTTAATGTTTTTTCCTAGCAAGCTGACATCAAAGTATCCGGCTAGTTGGGCTTCTGGACTGGGCCCCTCACCTGGTTTAGGTAGCACAAAGCGCTGCATCAATTTACGTATCGGTGAAACCACAACGCTGAATGCGAAAAAACCAAGACCAAGAGTCAAGCCTAACGCGGAAAGCCGACCCTTGAGGCCACTACCAGAGACCATTTGTTCTCGATACATAAAGTTCTCACCATAGGACTGACCGAGCAACATATTAGAGCGCAACACGACCCGCGCATTGATCGCTTCCATAATAAAGGGTGCGACCCATCGTTGTATGTCTTGGTCGAAAAATGGACCTTTAATACTGATTTGAGAATGCTTAAGATCGGGGTTCTCTGGGCAGAGGGCGTAGGGATTATTCATTTCTTTGCGCAGAGTTGGGTCCTTCATGGCCGCTTTTACCGCCTCAATCATGCTTGCGAGGGTGCCTCCGGATGCTCCGCCCTTCATGGCGTTAACGGAAAGTTTTACATCATCAAAAAATAAACCAAAACGTTGCTTGGCCTTTTGCTGCAAAAAATGTACGCCTAGATCGGAGGGAATTGAGTCAAATCCACAGCAGCTGACAAGTCGCGCACCAGACTGTTTTGCCGATTCAGCATATTTAATAATCATTTTCTTTATCCAATAGGCTTCACCACAGAGATCACAGTAGTCTGTGCCATTTTCTGCACAGGCTTTAACTAGGGGTTCGCCATAGAGAGCATAGGGCCCTACCGTAGTGACAGCGACGCGAGTGGATTGGCACATAGTGGCTAGGGCCTCTCCGTCGGCTGCATCGGCAATAATCATGGGTAGATCTATGCCCACAGAGCCAAGCGATTCTTTTAGTCGCTGGAGTTTTGATGAAGATCGACCGGCAATAGCCCAGCGCACGTCTTTATTAACACCAACATGCTCAACTAAATAGTGAGTGAGTATCTGTCCAACAAAGCTACTAGCGCCGTAAATAATTAGATCAAACGATTTGGTCATCATTGTTAGTATGTTTTCCCAATGTGCTGTTTAATAGTTCACATCTTACTACGTAATACGCACATGCCAATGCAAGTTAATGACTTACCAGTTTTTTATTCATTTCGCCGCTGTCCCTATGCTATTCGAGCTAGAATGGTCATTAACTACTGCGGCATACCTGTGGAGTTGCGAGAAGTCTTATTATCAAATAAACCCAAAGACATGTTGGCAGCATCTTTAAAGGGGACTGTCCCAGTTCTGGTGTTGCCAAGTGGCACAGTTTTAGATGAGAGTTTAGATATTATCAGGTGGGCGTTTGATCAGGTATCTAGCGATTTAAATAAGTTGGATTTTAGGCTCTGTGATTATATTTCTCAGTCGGGCACAAATTTAATTGAACTTAACGATGGCATGTTTAAACGGGCGCTGGATGGGTACAAATACTGGCAGAGATTCCCTGAAAAATCTCAACAGCAGCATCGCTCTGAGGCTGAACAGTTTTTAAAACAGTTAGAAGCCTTGCTGGGAGTACATCAATTTTTGTTGTCCGAACACCCAAGCTTAGTTGATATAGTAATCTTTCCGTTCATCAGACAGTTCGCGTTTGTTGACAAAGACTGGTTTGATCAAAGCTGTTATCCCTTACTACAAAATTGGTTACAGCACTTTCTTGAGTCCAAGTTCTTTCTAAGTGCCATGGCTAAGTATCCAGTGTGGGATGGAAGTAAAGACACTAGAAACTATATAAATCTTTAGCTAATAGGCAATCTATTTCTCTAGCTTTGAGAGTTTAGTTGTTATCATGGCAACCATTCATAATAGCACCCAGCCGCGAGATCGAAAGGCTCGTCAAGGATATTAGATGTTTGGTTTTTTTGAGCGGTTAGTCGATCCGTTTCCGCAACAGCTAGCTCAGCGTCCACCTAGGGGTGTCTATCAGTTTTGTCGTCATTACACGCGAGGAATGGAACCTTGGTTATTGTTAATGGCGGTATTAACTGCGATCACCGCCATTGCCGAAGCTCTTTTGTTTGGTATTTTGGGTCAGGTGGTTGATTGGTTATCGACAAGTGATCCAGAAAATTTCGTTGAACGGTCCGGCGGTTACCTGGTGGCGATGGCTGTCTTTATGTTAGTACTAATTCCTGTGGCTAACGGATTGCGGTCTTTGGTTGTTCACCAGACGTTGATGGGTAATTTTCCAATGACTGTGCGTTGGATGGCTCATCGATATTTATTGAATCAAAGTTATGGTTTTTTTCAAAATGAATTTAGTGGGCGTATTGCGACTAAAGTAATGCAGACCGCCCTTGCCGTCCGTGAGGCGGTAATGAAGCTACTTGATGTGATGTTGTTTGTGGTTATTTACGTAGCCACTGCATTGGTGTTAGTAGCAAATGCCGACCCACGCCTTTGCGTGCCGTTGATTATATGGTTGGGTTTATACGTTTTTATCCAGCGTTACTTCGTGCCGAAAATGAAGAAAATAGCGATGGTTCAAGCAGATGCACGTTCGCTGATGACTGGAAGAATTGTTGATAGCTACACTAATATTGTTACGCTGAAACTATTCTCGCATAACGCCAGGGAGTCTGAGTATGTTCGCGATGGCATGAGCGAATTTCTTGATACAGTGCATCCGCAAATGCGGCTGGTAACAAAACTTAATATTGCCCTATGGACACTCAACATGCTGCTGGTCTTCTCTACCGCGGCGCTTGGGATTTATCTCTGGATCGAGGGCGACATTACCCCCGGTGCAATCGCTATTGTAATGAGTTTAGCCATTAGATTAACGGGGATGTCACACTGGATACTCTGGGAAATTAGTAGTCTCTTTGAAAATATAGGTACGGTTCAGGATGGCATTAATACGCTTTCAGTTCCCAGTGCGGTGGTAGATAGCGATGAGGCGACCGCTTTGGATGTGACTGACGGAAAAATCTATTTTGACAATATTGGCTTTGGATATAATCCCGAGGAGACGGTATTTGATACATTAAATTTGGTTATTCCGGCAGGCCAAAAGGTTGGCATTGTCGGGCGCAGTGGAGCTGGAAAATCTAGTTTGGTGAGTTTGCTTTTACGCTTTTATGATATCCAGCGTGGCACCATATCAATTGATGGACAAGATATTAGCCAGGTCAAACAAGAGAGTTTGCGCTCCAATATCGCGATGGTCACCCAAGATAACTCCTTGTTACATCGTTCGGTTCGAGAAAATATTATGTTTGGCAAACCGGAAGCCAGCGAAGAGCAAATGGTTAATGCGGCAACGGAAGCTCAAGCCCATCAATTTATTCTCAATTTAAGAGATAGTGAAGGCCGTCGTGGTTATGATGCACATGTTGGCGAGCGGGGCATTACTCTATCAGGAGGACAGCGTCAGCGCATCGCTATTGCGCGAGTCTTATTAAAAGACGCACCTATTTTAGTCTTAGATGAGGCAACCTCAGCCCTTGATTCAGAAGTCGAAGCGACGATACAGCAGAGCCTCTATGAATTAATGGAGGGTAAGACGGTTATCGCTATTGCACATCGGCTTTCAACTATCGCTGCAATGGATCGTTTGATTGTGTTTGATGAAGGTAAGATAGTTGAGGAGGGCACCCATCAGCAATTGATTGGTCAAAATGGCGTATACACTAAATTATGGGGTCATCAATCTGGCGGCTTTCTTGGATTTGAGTAGAGAGTGGTTAAATTAAAAATATGATTTCATTAACAGATGTCGAAATGCGTCGCGGTACAAAAGTATTACTTAGTGAGGCCGAACTGACCGTTCATCCGGGCCAACATATTGGTATTATTGGCGCTAATGGCAGTGGTAAATCTAGCTTATTTAAACTCCTTCTTGGAGAGGTAACCCCTGATTCAGGCAATTTTGCTATTCCGCCTCAATGGCGTATTGCCCATATGGCTCAGGAGCTTGCTACCTCGGAGCGGAATGTTCTAGATTTCGTGCTCGACGGTGACCCGGTATTACGGAAGATTGAACAGATGGTTGAACAGGCTCTAGCCAGTGGGGCTGACCATGAGTTGGCAGATGCCTATGAAAAAATGGACGGTATTAATGGGTTTGATGCCAACTATCGCGCAGAGCAGTTACTCCATGGGTTAGGTTTTCATCAATCTGAGGTTGGTCGACCAGTGAACAGTTTTTCTGGTGGCTGGCGTATTCGTTTGAATTTAGCCCAATCCCTAATGAGCCCATCTGATTTACTTTTACTTGATGAGCCGACCAACCATCTCGATCTAGATGCGACCCTGTGGCTTGAAAGCTGGCTAAAAAGTTACAGCGGCACGCTGCTGATTATTTCCCATGACCGCGACTTTTTAGATAATGTTGTGTCACGTATTGTGCATATTAAACATCAAAAATCTATTATGTATAAAGGTAATTACTCAGCTTTTGAGCGAGTGAGAAGCGAGCGTTTGGCATTGCAGCAAGCGAGTTATGAAAAGCAGCAAAAACGTAAAAAAGATGTCGAGGCCTTTGTCGCTCGGTTTCGGTACAAGGCGTCTAAAGCCAAACAGGCTCAGAGCCGGTTAAAAGAGTTACAGCGCATGGAAGATATCGCGCCTGCTCACGTCGACTCGCCGTTCTACTTCAATTTCTCGTCTCCAAAAGAAGCCTACAGTGCTCTGGTCAACCTCAGCATGGCGACACTTGGACACCAAGGCAAAAAGGTACTGAGTAATGTTAATCTTGATTTACAGCCCGGCACACGCATTGGATTGTTAGGGCCCAATGGAGCCGGTAAGTCGACTTTAATTAGCAGCCTTACTGGTGAGCTTGACTTGATCGAAGGCGTGCGTGTTTATGGCGATAATGTGCACATTGGCTATTTTGCCCAGCACCAATTAGAAGTGTTGGATCTCCAGGCAAGCGCTCTACTGCACATTCAGAGAATCAGTCCCACTGCGACTGATCAGGTGGTTAGAAACTTTCTGGGTGGTTTTGACTTTCATAATGATAAAGCGCTAGATCCCATTAGGGATTTTTCCGGGGGTGAGAAAGCGCGCTTAGCATTAGCTTTGATCGTTTGGCAAAGACCCAATCTATTACTCCTTGATGAACCGACTAATCACCTGGACATTGAAATGCGTCATGCCTTAACGATGGCCCTTCAAAATTATGAGGGAGCACTCTTAGTGATATCTCACGATCGGCACTTGTTGCGTAATACCGTCGATGAGTTTTATTTAGTTGCCGATGGGACATTGTGTGAGTTTGACGGGGATCTAAAAGATTATCAGGCTTGGTTGAAAAAATTTGTACGAGATATCGATGCTAAACGACCACTAGTGCTTGAGCCAGTAGAAGATAAAAAGGTAGCTCGCCAAAAAGCAGCGCAAACCCGAGAAAGAATGGCGCCTATTACCAAAAAGATTCGTCAACTTGAAACCCTAATGACTCAGTTACAGACTGATCTAGCTCAAATAGAGGCTCAGTTGGCGGACGAGAATATTTACAAAGATGAGCAAAAGATGGAACTTAATGACCACTTATCTGCTCAGATAGAAGTGAAGCGAAGACTTTCTACCTATGAGGAGCAGTGGTTGGAGTGCCAAGAGGCGTTAGAGCTAGAAAATAATTAATACGTAAAAAATATGAAACAGCATAGAAAGCTGTGTTTAGATCGCCGGTCGGGGTGTGAAAAATAAGAAATAAACTAAGTGAAATTTAATAGGTAGATCTGATGTTCTTAAGCAAGTATAAAAAATTAATAACGCGAGCTTTAGCGATAGATACTTCTAGGCCGGTATCGAAAAATAAGGGCGTTATGAGTGCGGATCAATCCGCTCAATCTGCGCCTCGAGCTATTATTGGTGCTGGTGTAAAAATGGAGGGTCAGATTGTAAGTCGTGAGAATATTGTTGTTGATGGCTTGATCAAAGGTGGCATAATCGCTGAAGATCATCAGGTTTTAGTCAGTGACTCCGGGGTAGTCAAAGGCAACATCCATGCTAGTGCGGTTTTGGTGCAAGGATCAGTTACTGGCGATATTACGGCCAACCAAAATGTTGTTATTGCAGCATCAGGAAATATTATCGGTAATATTGAATCTCCTAGGGTCACCTTACAAGACGGTGCTAAGTTTAAAGGCAGTATCGAAATGGATCCTGGTCAGCCTACGCAAGTCGAATTACTGTCTAGCGTTAAAGCAGGCCGTCTTAATACTCGATCGAGTCAGGCAGAAAAAAAAGCGTCCTAACGATTAATTTTCACTCAATGAGTAACACTTCTAAGCGCAGCAGAGCAGTGATAGGCGATGTCAGTATTACAAAGTAATTTATTATCGGCAGCTTTTAAGCGATTAGATCTTAAAAAGCGCCTTGTTGTTCTTGATATGGGGCACGCATCATCTTCGACAGTTAGTTTTTTTAACCATTTTAGGTGCTGGCTCAGTTTTGCACGCATCATCTTCGACAGTTAGTTTTTTTAACCATTTTAGGTGCCGGCTCAGTTTTGTTGACATGCACAATGAATCCTTTATCACCTGCCCAAATTTGGATTTAAGTCACGAAGAGTTAGTGGCCCAGATGACTGAGTTATTAAACCTAGATGCAAATATTAAGATCGACATCTGTTTATTTTGGGATCTTTTTAATTATCTTAATGACGCTATGATTAAGGCGCTAATAGAGGCGCTAGAGCCGCATATTAATCATTCAACCAGCGGTTATGTGATTGGCACGCGTGACTCACGCAATCAACTCCCTTTTTATCAATACGGTATTGTTGATAAGAACAATTTGACCGAAAACGATGGATCAGGCATCCAAGGTACTATTTATCCTCGGTCTCAACGAGATCTTAATAAGTTAATCGACTACTTTGAAATAGATAGAGGTCAATTACTGTCCGAAGGCAGGGCTGAATACTTATTGTTTGAAAACAGAGACTCGGACAAAAGCGACAGAAGCATTATTTAAACCCACCTGTACCTAAATGCATTCAACGAGCGGTTAATCGTTTCTTTCTTGTCACTCTCCTAGTCGCTAAACTGCATGGTCTTAAAGAGGAAAGATCTATGAAACGAGCAATTATTATTGGCGCCAGTTCAGGCATTGGTTATGAACTTGCAGTGCAATTGGCCGATTTGGGTTATCAGTTGGGTTTGATGGCAAGAAGAGAAGCTTGTTTGACTGATCTTAGCCACTCATTACCTGGGGATCATTTTGTTCAAACCATCGATCTCATCGACGCAGATACCTCACGAACGCAACTAGCCGACTTAATTAAGAAAATTGGGGATGTAGAGTTAATAGTGGTTAATTCTGGTGTGGGTGCCTCTGAGAAGAAGCTGGACTGGAATGTCGAGAGCGAAATAATTGACGTCAATGTACGCGGATTTACTGCCATGTCGATGGACGCGATGAATTATTTTGTCCAGCGAGGTGGAGGCCACCTTGTAGGAGTTTCATCGGTAGCGAAATAATTGACGTCAATGTACGCGGATTTACTGCCATGTCGATGGACGCGATGAATTATTTTGTCCAGCGAGGTGGAGGCCACCTTGTAGGAGTTTCATCGGTAGCAGCACATTTTTCGGGTGGTTTAGCACTTACTTATCATGCTACCAAAGCCTTTGTTTCAAGTTATCTTAATGGCATGCGTTCACGAGCAGCTCGTTCTGGGTTGCCTATTACTATTACGACGGTTGAACCTGGCTTTATTGACACACCCATGCTAGAGACCAAACCTGCTTGGACAGCCCCAGTTGGAAAGGCAGTGGCCCAAATCGTTAAGGCGATTATCAATAAAAAAGATCACGTGTACATAACTAAACGTTGGGTTGTTGTTGCAGGACTGTTTTATATTCTTCCTAGCTGGCTGATCCGTAAGTTTGTTTAGTCACTGTTTTTCTAAAATATAATGTCAGGCTCAAAAACCCAATGATTGGTCGCCGTAGAGCGCTTCTTATGGCGGTCAGTAAGTTAGAGTCTTCATGATAACCATCCGTTAGTTAATTAATCGAAAATCAGTCCTTGTAAGAGGGGTCGATCCTGTCGATGATACGTACCAAGGCCTTAAACTCCAGCTCTCCCGCAGGCCCACCCAAGGACTGCATAGCCATGAGCTGACCAGCTTTGGCAATAATATCATCGCCCACAGGGGTAAGGGCTTTGCCCGATGAATCGCTAGCTAGCTGAACCTCACATGACCGTTGTAGCGCCCACATATTATGAAATGCCTCTGCAATTGATCGGCCACAGGTCAGCAAACCATGGTTGCGCAGTATCAGCATGCTTTTGTCGCCAAGATTAGCGATTAACCGAGGTTTTTCATCGTCCATGACGGTAATACCTTCAAAGTCATGGTAGGCCACTCGGCCATGTAACAGTGCGGAGTAGAAATTATCATTGCGCAGACCTTCTTGAGAACAGGCTACTGCCATGCCCGCATCTGTATGGGTGTGAGTGATGCACTGTACATCGTGCCTGACACTGTGAATGGCGGTATGAATAATTATTCCCGCTGGATTTACGGCGTAGTCTGTTTCTTCGACTACATTGCCTTGAATATCTACCTTAACCAGATTAGATGCTTTGACCTCGCTATAATGGAGTCCATAAGGGTTGATCAAAAAATGCTCTTCATCTCCGGGTAACTTGACGGTGATGTGGTTATAAATGAGTTCTGTCCAGCCCATGTAATCAAAAATTCGATAACAGGCAGCCAGTTCCACCCGAAGTTGTTGTTCTATTTTATTCATTTAGTTCGCTCTCTTTACAAATTCAGTGAGTATCATAGTTTATGTGTCTTTTTACGCATAGCAGGCATAGGTAGATTTAGGCTGCAGTTAAGGCAGATCCTGCCAGCGTAATACGGTGCATTAGTCGCGCCTGACCTTGGTAGTCATTGTTGGCCTGGTGCCACGTGCATCGATTATCCCAAAAGGTAACCGAACCTGGCAACCAGTTAAAGCTACAGGTAAATTGGGGTTGAATGACATGTTCATAGAGTTCGTCCAGTAGAGCGCGACTTTTAGTAAAGTCCCAGCCTTCAAACTGAATAGTATGGCCAGGATTTACATAGAGTACCTTGCGACCACTTTCTGGATGGATTATCACGACAGGGTGAGTCGCATCGCCAACACGATCCATACCACCCAATTGTTCAGATAGATCAGTCAGTCGGTATAGTCCATTTTCGCCGTAGAGGTGAGTATTTGAATGCACTGCACGTAAGTTTTCGATACGTTTTTTAAGGTCTGTAGGCAGAGCATCATAGGCCGCCGCGAGGTTAGCAAACTGAGTGTCGCCCCCTGTCTTTGGCAAGGTGCGAGCTACTAAAATAGATCCCATAGCAGGAATATCATCATAAGAGTGGTCTGTATGCCAGCCGCCACCAATATTAGTTTGCTGGGTTTTCTCTTTTCGCACTTCGGCTATTTGTGGAAATTCAGCCGTCGTTTTAAAGAACTTATTGATGATAATGCTGCCAAAGCGCTCGGCAAATTCCAAGTGTTGGTCCGGCGTTAAATCTTGGTTACGAAAAAACAGAAGACCATATTCCGCAAAAACCCCACGCAGTTCGACCAACTCATCATTGTTCAATGTAGCTAACTGCAGGTCGGTTACAACGGCACCGCAACCTTCGGAAAATGCGCTAACATTCATGAATAAAATCCTTGAGGCTATAAAAGTTCATTAAGCTTTTGTAGTAATATTTGATTAACTTGTTGCGGATTGGCCTGGCCTTTTGACACTTTCATTATCTGTCCCATGAAGCCACCCAGTTTTTTCTTGCGTTTGTTTTCATCGCTACTGACAAAGTCTTCAACCATGGCTGGGTTTGCCTCTAAAACATCAGTAACAATCTTTTCTAAAGCACCACTGTCGGAGACTTGTTTTAGACCTTTAGCGTCGATAATATCATCAACATTACCTTCGCCTTGCCACATAGCTTCAAACACCTGCTTGGCCATTTTCCCGGAAATACTGCTATCGACAATACGCGCTATCATTTCAGCGAGTTGTTCGGCAGAAACGGGGCTGTCAGCAAAGCCGAGACCTGCATTATTGAGTGCAGCGCTAAGCTCTCCCATTGCCCAGTTGGCGGCTAGTTTTGGGTTGCCACAACTGTTGGCTACGGTTTCGAAAAAACTGGCTATACTAGCATCACTGCTAAGAACGCCTGCATCGTATAAGGAAAGAGCATATTGCGTTACAAACCGCGCTTGCCTTGCGTCCGGAAGTTCAGGGAGTGCGCGGCGCAATGCCTCAATAGTGTCGTCGCTAACAATCACCGGCAAAAGATCTGGACAGGGAAAATAACGGTAATCATTCGCTTCTTCCTTACTGCGCATAGCCTTAGCAACCTTAGTATCGCCATTGTACAAGCGTGTTTCTTGTCTTATTGTCCCGCCATCTTCAATCACGTCAATCTGTCGTTCGACTTCTTTTTCGATAGCTTCTTCCATGAACTTAAACGAATTTAGGTTTTTCGTTTCGGTTCGAGTGCCCAGTTCGGTAGAGCCCATTGGGCGCACAGATACATTGACATCAAAACGCATACTGCCCTGCGACATTTCGCCATCACAGATACCAATTGAGGTAACAATACTGTGTAGTTTTTTGGCGAAGGCAACGGCTTCTTCGATACTACGCATGTCTGGTTCGGAGACTATTTCGATCAATGGCGTTCCGGCGCGGTTAAGGTCAACGCCTGATGAGCTAAGAGGCAGATCGCCTTCATGGACTGATTTCCCTGCATCTTCTTCGAGATGGGCATGATGGATGCGAATAGATTTTGTGCTGCCATCTGCCAATTGAATACCAACTGCCCCTCGCCCCACTATAGGCTTCTCTAGCTGAGTCGTCTGATAACCTTTTGGTAGGTCAGGGTAGAAATAATTTTTTCTCTCGAAGACTGAAACTTGTCCAATTTCGGCATCGATAGCCAACCCAAACATGACTGCGTAGTGCACAGCTTGTTCGTTTAGCACCGGTAGGGTGCCCGGCATCGCTAAATCAATAGCGCAGGCTTGAGTGTTGGGTTCAGCACCAAAGCTGGTGCTCGCAGCAGAAAATATTTTAGTTTTAGTCGCTAGTTGCACATGGACTTCAAGGCCGATGACGGTTTCCCAATTCATAAAATTCCCTCCGGCTCGCGCCGGCGCCTGTGTGTGCCAGTCGGTAACTTGTTGAAATTGGTGGGCAAGGTTAAGCATGCGCGCTTCGTCAAAATAGTTGCCGATAATTTGTAATCCAACGGGCTTTCCTTCAACCATTCCGCAGGGTACGGACATGCCTGGCAACCCGGCTAGGTTAGTTGCAATGGTATAAATATCTTCTAGATACATAGCTACCGGATCATCGCCTTTAGCGCCAAATTTAAAGGCTGGAGAGGGACAGGTGGGGCCCACAATAAGATCGACGTCAGCAAATGCTTTTACAAAGTCTTGCTCGATAAGCTGCCGCACCTGCTGTGCTTTACCATAGTATGCATCGTAGTAACCGGCAGACAGGCAATAGGTGCCGATCAATATGCGCCGTTGAACCTCTTCACCGAATCCTTCAGAGCGAGTCCGGCAATACATATCCTGCAAATCTTTTGGATTTTCGCAGCGATAGCCATACTTCACACCATCAAAGCGAGATAAGTTAGCTGATGCTTCGGCTGGAGCAATCACATAATATGCAGGTACAGAAAGGTCAGAATTGGGAAGGCTTATTTCGACTAATTCAACACCTTGGGCTTCTAGATCGGTCAAGGCTTTTTTGACGGCCGCCTCAGTCCCTGGGTGCAAGCCCTCTGAAAAGTATTCTTTAGGAATGCCAATACGCAAGCCTTTTACTGGTTTATTTAGAGAGGCGCTGTAGTCTGGAACTTCACGGTCAACACAGGTGGAATCTTTATCATCAAAGCTGGCCATGCAGTTTAAAAGTAATGCGCAATCTTCTGCTGTGCGGGCCATAGGACCTGCCTGATCTAAGCTGGAAGCGAAGGCAATCATCCCCCAGCGCGATACTCGACCATAGGTCGGTTTTAACCCGCTAATACCGCAAAGAGCCGCCGGTTGGCGAATAGAGCCGCCGGTATCTGTCGCTGTCGCTCCCGGAGCTAGTCTTCCAGCAACAGCTGCTGCTGAACCTCCTGAGGACCCTCCAGGCACACAATCGGTAGCCCATGGATTTTTAACTGGCCCATAAAAGCTAGTTTCATTGGAGGAGCCCATAGCGAACTCATCCATATTTGTTTTTCCGAGCACAACCGCGCCGGCCTGCTCAAAATTTTCCACAACGGTAGCATTATAAGGTGGTATGAAGTTGTCCAACATTTTAGAGCCACAACTTGTGCGCACGCCCTTAGTGCAAAAGATGTCTTTGTGTAGCAGGGGTACGCCGCACAATGCGGGCGCAGATCCTGTGGCCAATCTTTGATCCGCCAGCTGTGCTGCCTGCAGAGCTTGGTCTTCGGTAACAGTAATTACCGCATTGTATTGATCATTAAACTGACGAATACGGGCTAAAAGCTTGGTCTTCGGTAACAGTAATTACCGCATTGTATTGATCATTAAACTGACGAATACGGGCTAAAAAATGCTGAGTTAATTCAACACTTGAGAATTGCTTGCTTTGAAGCCCTTTAACCAACTCGGCGATAGTATAATTGTGCATTAGCGACTCATTTAATCGATCATTTTCGGGACGGTGAATAGTCCATTGTCCGTCGCCGGAGCTATTACTTGAAAGGCATCACGTTGATTACTTTCAGTGATTTCGTCTGCGCGCAGACGCTGAGATACTTGAAATGGTCGCGATATACTCTGCACCGAATCAGTGTTAGCGGTTTGCAGCTGATCAACTAGATCCAATACGCTGCTCAAACGCTCTGAGACATCGGTGATGGTTTTTTCGTCAATTGAAATACGCGATAAAGTCGCTAACTTTTCAATTTCTTCTCGTTTGATGATCATCTTTTTTGCCTGCGAATTACAATTGTTGAGCCTATCTTGTGTCACCTAACTAACACTCCACTCATTAGGTGCGATAAGTTACCATAAATGGTGATATGAGGTTAAGGCGTTCACCTCTTAAAAACTCTATTTTATCAGCATCTACGCAAAATTGAGCAAATTAAGTATAGTTATAGGAAGTTTCTCTCAAGATCAGCTAAACTCTCGTATTAGGAATAATATTTAGCCGCTTTTTAAATGCGACTAAACAACGAAAAACAACAAGTTTTCTGCAACGCTTATTGCAGCAAAAGTAACCGAGGAAGTCCTCTAGATGTTAAAAAAAATTCGTGGCTTGTTTTCCAGCGACCTGTCAATCGATCTAGGCACCGCAAATACACTCATTTATGTCCGCGAAAAGGGCATAGTGCTGAATGAACCGTCAGTGGTCGCTATTCGTCAACATCTTGGACAAAAGGTTGTTGAAGCTGTTGGTGTTGATGCTAAACGTATGTTGGGTAGAACACCGGGTAATATTACAGCGATTAGACCGCTTAAAGATGGTGTTATTGCAGATTTCCAAGTGACAGAGAAAATGTTGCAGCATTTTATTAAAAAAGTGCATATCAAAAGTTTTATTCCGCCGAGCCCAAGAGTCCTTATTTGTGTGCCCTGCATGGCTACTGAAGTCGAAACTCGAGCGATTAAAGAGTCAGCGTATAGCGCCGGTGCTCGAGAGGTATTTTTGATTGAAGAGCCCATGGCCGCTGCTATTGGAGCAGGATTACCCGTTGATGAGGCGATTGGCTCTATGGTTGTTGATGTCGGTGGTGGCACAACTGAAATCGCTATTCTTTCTCTTAGTGGTGTCGTTTTTGCTGATTCCGTTCGCATCGGTGGTGATCGTTTTGACGAAGCAATTGTTAACTTTGTACGCCGTGAATATGGCAGTGTTATTGGTGATACCACTGCAGAGCGCATTAAAATGGAAATAGGCGGAGCCTATTTAGCCAAAGAAGTTCGAGAAATCGAGGTTCGAGGCCGCAATCTTGCTGAGGGAGTGCCTAAGCGATTTACGCTTACTAGCGATGAGATCGATTTACGCTTACTAGCGATGAGATACTAGGCGCTTTGCAAGAGCCATTAGTTGGAATAGTTCAAGCTGTAAAACGGGTGCTTGAGCAGTCTCCTCCTGAACTCGCTTCTGATATTGCAGAGGCCGGTATTGTGCTAACTGGCGGCGGTGCTTTATTAAAAGATCTCGACCGCTTGCTGTCTCATGAAACGGGACTGCCGGTTATTTTAGCCGAAGAGCCGCTCACTTGTGTTGCGCGAGGCGGTGGTGAGTTTTTAGATATGATGGACAACAAGAGACTAGATCACTTAACTCTTTAGGCTGATGAATAGGTAATGAGTTTTTTGTAGGTCTTTGAAGTATCGGGAGTAGATCAATTAACAAGGTGTTCGTTAAATCATCCTCCACCATTCGTAAAGTGGTTATTTTCTTTTTAATCGCATTTGGGATGATGACGATTCACTATTATACAACTATTATACAAACTGGTTTAGTTCGATCGAAAAGCTTGCTGACCGGTCGATTAGGCCAGTGAATTGGATTGCTAATATTCCCTTGCGTATTGAAGGATGGGCTGATTTACGGTCAACTGATCGATCCGTGATTGAAAAAGAAAACCTGCGGTTAAAACAAGAAAGCCTTATTTATCGCGGACAGTTACAGCGCATGGCTGAGTTAGCTGCCGAGAATCTACGGTTACGTCTTTTACTTAATGCCACCGAGCTGCTAACCGACAGTATATTGGTGACAGAGGTCATTGGGGTTTCACCCAGTCCCCAAAGCCACACTTTGAGTATCGATAGGGGCCTTCAAGATGGAGCCTATGTTGGGCAACCAATCTTAGATGCTGAGGGTTTGATGGGACAAATCATATCGGTCTTTGATAACCATAGCGTAGCGCTGCTAATTACTGATAACACGCATGCAATTCCTGTGCAGGTTTTACGAAATGGAATGCGGTCTATCGCCGAGGGTACTTCTGACTACAATAATATACAGTTACGGTTTTTATCGCCGACTGCGGACATACGAGAGGGAGACGAGCTTGTGAGTTCAGGTTTGGGGGGTCGTTTTCCTCCGGGTTACCCCGTTGGTTCGGTTCTAAGTATTGAGAAAATCGAGGGTAAAGAATTCCTCGAAATCAATGTGCAGCCAGCGGCAGAGATTGATCGAAGTAAGCATCTTTTGTTAGTTTTCACATCACAAGATGGTAGCAGAAATGGAAACGTCCAGTGACGTCAAAGCGTTACTACTTGGTCGTTATTGTCTCGCTAATCCTGGCGTCGGTGCTACAGCTAATCCCCACCTCCGCTGCTTGGTTGCCTTGGAAGCCTAATTTTTTACTTTTAATGGTTATTGGATGGGTTATCTTCCAACCTAATCATTGGGGCATTGGGTTTGCTGCATTTGTTGGCTTGCTCACTGATTTAGTATTTAGATCGCCTTTAGGCCTTCATGTTTTTCTATTTGTTTTTATCGTCGCAGTACCCTATTTACTCAGCGGATGGTTAATTTATTTCAATGTTATTCACCGCTGTTAATTTATTTCAATGTTATTCACCGCTGTGTTTTGGTGTTTATACTCATTATTTTTTCCGAATTTTTAAGTAACTTTATGTATTCTGTTTGGGGCGTGCCCGTGGACTATGGTGACGTTCCCTTGGGAGCGATTAGTTCGGTTTTAATATGGCCTTTAATCGATAGATTTTTAGTCAAAGTACATAAAAAGCGTCGTTAGTCTCTAGCTAAAAGTTCAGTAATACAATTTTATAGTCGAAATTAACTTAGGGATTTTTTATGTCGTCAGAACGGAGTAATCAAAATAAGGTTTTTGACCTTATATTGGCGTCGGCATCTCCAAGGCGAGTGGATATTCTAAATCAGATTGGGGTTCGATTTAGCGTCGCACCTGCAGATATTAACGAGAGTCAATGGAGTAATGAATCATCGGCTGAATTCGTTTGCCGGCTAGCATCTCAGAAGGCGAAGACCGGATATGATGCTCAAATAGGAAGCCAGTCCGTCCTGGGTGCAGATACAATCGTACTATGTAATGAGCAAATATTTGGTAAACCAAAAGACTATTCAGATTCAAAGCGAATGCTCAGTCAGCTCTCAGGAAGGGCTCATAAAGTAATCTCTGCGGTCGC
>Ga0206679_10000364_pt1 | contig 37529 bp, 37 predicted proteins | sample M110012015metaG_FD_155464 | JGI IMG/M metagenome (GOLD analysis project Ga0206679, IMG submission 155464) | Ammonia-oxidizing marine archaeal communities from Monterey Bay, California, United States - M1 100m 12015 | ecosystem: Environmental > Aquatic > Marine > Intertidal zone | place: USA... | reverse complement strand
CCGGGATTTATGGTTACGGGAACAGCATGACGGTCGAATGTTCATTAATCGAGCAGATGATATTACGTTTACTGCTCATTTAGTAAAGGTATCTAAGATAGCAAGGGAGTTCGTGCGCTTACCCGTGTTTGCGGATCTCTGCATTGATTTAGTCGGAAGTGATGCTCGATTGTACTGGGACCAAGCTGTCTATAAGAAGCCTGGAACACCTTTGGAGTTCCCCTGGCATCAGGATAATGGCTATACCTTTGTGGTGCCCCAGGATTATTTGACGTGTTGGGTGCCGTTAACATCAGCAACCATGGAAAATGGTTGTCCATGGGTTGTTCCCGGTATCCATCGATCCGGAACCCTCGAGCATTGGCACACGGAGCTGGGTTTTGAGTGCCTGAACCGGGTTGATGACAAAGTGGACGAAACAGCGATCGCTGTTGAGGCAGAAGTCGGCGATATTGTGGTGTTTTCTTCGCTGACTCCTCACCGAACCGGACCTAATCTGACAGAGGATGTTAGAAAAGCTTATATCGTCCAGTTTGCTGCCGATGGTGCCATGATGTTTCCTCGGGGTTTAGATAAAGCTATTGCTCAGACTGATCCGGAGCGAAATTTCCTCGTTTGCTCGGATGGTAAACCCGTCCAACAAGACTAGGCTCGGGCCAATCAAGCTATTTCAGTTTGTCTGGACGGTTGATTTTGGCCTGCGCGATGCGGAGGCCGCGTTGCAGTTTTCAAAAGCAGGCATTGAATCAGGCCAAGTTGCGGGCAAACAGAATTTTCGCCTGATGGTGAATAATAAAAGCAGTGCTGATTGGTTCGGCAAGTAACTGATTAGCGCATTCTGAGAGCTCGCGTTGCTAATGCCCCGCTGGACTGCCAAAGAATCCCTTGGAAATACTTGAACTTAAACCCGCATAAGGAGAGACTTGCTATCAGTCGATTTTAAAGAAATTAATTGGAGCAAGGCATGACTTTAGCAGTAGGAGATCAAATACCGCAGGTAACATTGAAAACAATGGGCGAGAAGGGCCCCGAGGATTTGGCTATGGCCGACCTTTGTGCCGGCAAGAAGGTGGTATTGTTTGCCGTTCCTGGAGCGTTCACTCCGACCTGTAGTGCAGCGCATTTACCGGGATACGTCGTTAATTCAGATGAGATCAAGGCAAAGGGCGTCGATGTCATAGTTTGCCTTTCCGTGAATGACGCGTTTGTTATGAATGCCTGGGGTCAAGGTCAGAATGCCAGTGAAATTGTTATGGCGGCTGACGGTAACGGCGAGTTTACCAAAGCAATGGGGTTAGAAATGGATGGTTCAGGTTTTGGCCTGGGAACTCGGTCAAGCCGTTACTCGCTGGTGGCTGAAGATGGCACGATAACGGTTCTTAATCTTGAAAAAGGGGGAGCCTTTGAAGTCAGTTCAGCGGAGGCCATCCTGGCGGCCTTGTAATACAAGGGTTGAGTTGATGCCCTGTATTAAAGATGTGCAGGGATCTCTTTTAGGAATTCAGCCTGGTTCAGGGCTTTCTTGCGGCTCAAACCTTAAACGGGTCACGGCTTTGAATTGAGAGCGAGTTGAACCGATTGCAGTAAATGATTGGCAATCAATAGTTGGCAATCAATAGTTGGCAATCAATAGTGTGCTATTAATGGTGTGCTATTAATGGTGTGCTATTAATGGTTTGCGGTTAATACTTTGTGATCAATTGAGTGACATGAATAGGTCGTATCCAATAAAACAAAAGGTAATAAAACGAGAGGTAAAGAAGTTATGGCTCGAGCGTTTCCAAACCACCCTAATCTAGTCGGGGGCTTCGCGCCCATACAAATGGAGTGTGATGCAGCCGACCTGATTATTGAAGGCGAAGTTCCTGAAGATCTTGCCGGTACTTTGTATCGCAATGGTCCAAATCCTCAATTTGCCCCGAGAGGTGATCATCACTGGTTTGCCGGGGATGGCATGATTCACGCGTTTACCGTTGCCGATGGCAAAGTAGCCTATCGAAACCGCTGGGCCAGGACAGTTAAATGGAAAAAGGAACGAGAAGCAGGGCAGAGCCTGTTTGCAGCCTTTAATCCTATGGAAGCGGATCCGAGTGTTGTCGGCCTAAAGACGGACGGCATCGCCAATACCAATATCATTTGGCACGGCGGTCGATTACTTGCGCTGGAAGAAGGCCATGCTCCCTTCGAAATGGACCCGGATAATCTTACCTCACTTGGTGCCCACACTTATCAGGATCAACTGGAAGGACCGATGACAGCTCATCCAAAAATTGATCCTGAAACCGGAGAGCTTGTTTTCTTTGGTTATAGTGTTGATGGGATGCTTTCATCGAAGATGTCATATCACGTCGTTAATAAGGAAGGTACCCTGACGGAGAGTCAGTTTTTTGAAGCGCCTTATTCATCTATGGTCCATGATTTTCTTGTTACCAGAGATTATGTGGTGTTCCCTATTATGCCCTTGACCGGGTCTTTAGATAGAGCAATGCAAGGAGGTCCGGCCTTTGCTTGGGAACCGGATAAAGGATCTTATCTAGGCGTATTGAAACGGGGCGATGAGGTCTCAAATATTCGCTGGTTCAGGGGACCTGCTGCTTATGTGTTCCATCCCATGAATGCCTATCAGGTCGGTGATCAATTGATCTGTGATGTGTGTGAGTACGGAGAGGCGCCGTTATTCCCTCACGCCGATGGAAGTGAACCAGATGCCAGCAAGGCCAATGCTGTACTGAAACGCTGGACTTTGGATCTGGCGGGTAATACAGATGATTATCAGGTTGACCAGTTGCATGATCATGTCTGTGAGTTCCCTAGACTCGATGAACGCTTTGCAGGATTAAACTATCGGCATGGTTATTTCGGTTGTCAGGGTGCTGAGCGATCACAGTCCGGTGGGTTTTCCGCGATCGGCCACGTTGATCACCAGCGGGGTCAGGTTGAAACCTTTGATATGGGGCCGAATTTTGCGGCCTCGGAACCTGTTTTTGTGCCTCGCGGGAGCGGTAGTACTGAGGGCCAGGGGTATCTGATAACCAACGTTTACGATGCTGCTATAGACAGGAGCCACCTGGTAATCCTTGATGCAGAGAATGTTGCTGCAGGCCCGTTAGCCAAGGCTTACCTGGATCATCGGGTTCCTTTCGGGTTTCATGGAAATTGGCGGGATGCTAGTTAACCACCAGATTAACCCCTCCAACAGATCGGACTGGATGTCCAGGTGCTAGAGCCCTGGATCGCTTGGACCCTGCTTGCAGCAGTTCTGCAATCAGTTCGGACCGCTGCACAAAAGCAACTGAATACGGATATCTCAGCTGAAGGAGCAACCCTGGTTAGATATCTGTTCGGGTTGCCATTTGCTTTGCTGTACTTAGCTGTGCTGACCCGTGGTATTGAAATGCCCAGGGTTGGTCTCGTATTCGTATTGGCGGTGATATCAGCCGGTTTCCTGCAGATATTAGCGACGGTGCTGTTAGTCAGGCTGTTTAAGCTGCGTAACTTTGCAGTCGGCAGTACCTATGTTCGCGCTGAGATTCTGGTGACTGCGATATTAGGAGTTGTTCTTTTTTCTGACTGGGTTTCACCCCTTGGCTGGTTGGCAATCTTAGTGTGTGCCACCGGTTTATTACTGGTCAATTTGACTGGTTCGGGTCGATGGGGAGGCTTGTTCAGCCAGTCAGCAGCTTACGGGTTGACTGCCAGCATTGCTTTTTCTTTGACCTCATTACTGATTCGAGAGGCGAGTTTAAGCATTAATATTGATTCTGCTGTGATCGCAGCGGCGATGACCCTGGCAGCAATGGTTTGCATCCAGACAGTGATGAGCCTGCTTTTGGTTGTGGTGAGAAACAGCAGCGAACTCGGTTTGATCATGCAGCATTGGAAGCCAAGCCTATTTATAGGGGTTACCGGCATCATAGGGTCAATCGGTTGGTTTACGGCCTTTACTCTGGAAAGAGCGGCGTACGTTAAAACACTTGGCCAGGTAGAGTTTTTTATATCGGTGTTGATTTCATATTATTTTTTTAAAGAGAGACCGAGCAGACGAGAATGGATCGGTATGCTGCTTTTGGTGCTGGGGGTTATTTTGTTGTTAGCAAGCGATTAACGTGAAAGGCCTTAAAAGCGCTTCTCTTTCAGTTGGTGATGATGCCAAAATGGAAGTTGTAGTGATGTCTTAGCGGGTGTAACTCAGTTGGTAGAGTCCCAGCTTCCCAAGCTGGTTGTCGCGAGTTCGAATCTCGTCGCCCGCTCCAGTTTTCGACCAGGGCTGGATATGACATGGGTCAGTTTTTTTGGGGCGGGGTGCCCTGAAGCATTATCTGGTAGCAAAGGCTCTTGCAGTAGTTAAAGAATTTTCACTAACAGGTTTCAATCTTCTGCGAAACTTTTAAGATTGTGTCCAACAAGGATTTATACCATGACCGTAAATACATGGCAGCCGGCAGCACCGCTGGCGCTTTCCAGTGCTTTACTTGAACAGTTATTGGCGGTACTTCCGAAGCAGGAGTTGACTGACCTGAAAAACCAGGTAACCGGCTCTGATATAGCACCGTTTATTGCCCTGATGAAGTCTGGTGGGCAGGCATGGGAGATCGCTGAAATACTGGCTGACGAGGACATAAAACGTCTTATTATTTTTCTTACCCTGGCGGAACAGCAACTAACTGGTTGGGAAGCAGGTAAGCTTAGCCCTGTAATTGATTTGGTAAGAATTCTTAAGCAGAGGGAGGCATTTCATCCCGAATTACGAAAATGGATCAAAGCAAACACGGATAATCGTTATTTGCCTAATGGACCGGTGCTATAATTCGGTTTTTGGATGCAGGACTGTGCTATGAGAATTGCTGAAGTTAACAGAAATACGCTCGAAACCCAGATTCAAGTGGTCATCAACCTTGATGGATCCGGTAAGAGTTCGTTTGATACGGGTTTGCCGTTTCTTGAGCACATGATGGATCAGATTGCCCGGCATGGATTAATTGATATGGACATCCGAGCTAATGGTGACCTGCAGATCGATGCGCATCATACGGTCGAGGACCTGGGTATTACGCTGGGGCAGGCGGTTAAGCAAGCGTTAGGTGACAAAAAGGGCATTCGTCGGTATGGGCACGCTTATGTGCCACTTGACGAAGCTTTATCACGGGTTGTAATTGACCTGTCTGGAAGGCCTGGGTTGAGTTATGAGGTTGATTTTCAGCGGGCTCTGGTTGGTAGTTTTGACGTGGATTTATTTCATGAGTTTTTCCAGGGCTTTGTCAATCATGCTTTGGTTACTCTGCATATAGATAATCTCAAGGGCGACAATGCGCATCACCAAATCGAAACGGTGTTTAAGGCATTTGGCAGGGCCCTTCGGCACGCACTTGAATTAGATAGTCGAATGGTAAACGAGTTGCCATCGACAAAAGGGAGCTTGTAAATTTTGGAGATTATTCCCGCTATCGATTTAAAGGATGGCAAAGTCGTTAATTTGAAGCAAGGTCGGTTTTCAGAATCCACTCAATACAGTGATGATCCTGTGCAGATGGCAGCGCAATGGGTATCACAAGGCGCATCACGGTTGCATCTGGTGGATCTGGATGGAGCTGTTCAGGGGCACCCCGTGAATAAGCAGGTGGTGGCCGAAATAGCCAGAAATCATCCTGACTTAGTATTGCAGTTAGGCGGCGGTATTCGATCGGCAGCGATTATTGGTGAATATCTGAGTGCTGGGGTTGATTATCTGGTGCTTGGAACAAAGGCGGTTGATGAACCTGAATTTGTCGGTGAGATGTGTCGACTGTATCCCGGGCATATATTGGTAGGTCTAGATGCCCTGAATGGTAAACTAGCCAAGAACGCCTGGCGGGAAATCACAGATATAGATACCAAGAGTTTGGCTTTGATTTTTCAAAGCGATGGTATTGAAGGCATTATTTACACAGATATAGGCAAGGACGGTATGATGCAAGGCTTGAATCTTGCTGCCACTCAGGATCTAGCCAACAGTGTTTCCGTGCCCGTAATTGCATCTGGTGGAGTGACTAATATACAGGATATACATTTGTTGCTGGCAAATAATCCACCTGTAGAAGGTGGTATAAAGGGCGTTATTACGGGTCGGGCTTTGTACGAAGGCACACTTAATCTGGCCGAGGCTATTGCTGCCTGTTCAGCGGCGAAGAGCAGTTAACTGCGATTACCATCGGTTGCAGCAGGCTAGCTTTATTTTGCCAGAATATTGATTCCCTTGAGTAGTACAAGTGCTTCATTAAGTTGAAAATCGTTACTGGCAAGTTCTCTGTTAGTAGTATCATCAGTATTTGGATTGGTCTCTTCTGCATTTGGCTGCTGCAGGTGCCCAGGCAGGTTTTTTTCCTTTACCCTGAAAGGATTGGTTTTGATTTTGGTGATCGTTGACCTTTCGACCCATATGTCGGGTACGATTCCTTCTGCTTGGATGGACCTACCTTGTGGGGTGAAGTAGAGCGCGGTGGTCAGTTTGATCGCTTTTTTATTGGTCAAGGGTAGGATGGTCTGGACCGAGCCTTTGCCGAAGGTTGTTGTACCTAGAATGATGGCTCGTTTGTGGTCTTGTAAAGCGCCAGCGACAATCTCGGATGCAGAGGCTGAGCCTTCGTTAACCAGCACTACAATGGGGATGTTGGTCAATAGATCACCAGTGGAGGCAGTAAACTGCATGGCAGAGTTCTCAATTCGGCCCTTGGTATAGACAATCAGCCCACTTTCCAGAAATAGATCGGACACCTGTACTGCTGCCTGCAGTACGCCGCCTGGATTATTTCTCAGGTCCAGGACCAAGCCCTTTATTGTGTCGTTTTGTTGCAGTTCATCGATAGCTTTGCTGACCTCTGCGCCTGTGTCGGCTTGGAACTGAGCGATTCTGACATACCCGTAACCTGCTTCCAGCATCCTCTGGCGTGTGCTGGCGATCTTAATCACCTCTCTTACGAGTGTTTTTTCAAGAGGTGCAGGTTCACCGTCTCGCATGATCATCAGGTCAACTGAACTTCCCGGTTCACCACGCATCTGATCTACAGCGTCTCCAACGTCCATGCTTTTTACTGCTTTTCCATCAATTTGTATGATTAGGTCCCCTGGCAGGATTCCAGCCCTGGAGGCAGGAGTTTCATCCATAGGTGAAACGACTTTGATGAGACCGTTTTCTGTGCCGATTTCGATCCCCAGACCGCCATAATTCCCTGTGGTCGTCTCCTGTAAGTCGCTGAATGATGATTCGTCAAGAAAGGCCGAGTGGGGATCTAGTTGAGAGAGCAGGCCCTTAATAGCACTTTCGAGAAGTTTCTGGTCGTCTATTTCTTCGACATACGCCTGCCTGATACGATCAAACGCTTCAGCGAATACCCGCAGTTCTTCAAGGGGCAGACGCGGAGTTAGAATCGGCTCTGCGTTTTCAGGCTGACTTGCTACCTGGGGCGTTGCTGAGTTGTCCTGCGCCTGTACGGTGAAACCAGGCAAAGCCAAGGTAACCATCATCAAACATATAACGAATTTCATTTTGTTTCCTCTTCAGGCCGCTGTTTTCTTAGGATCAGGCCTTTTACACCAAAGTTGCGGATCGACCGGTAGCCCAGCTTGACGAATCTCAAAATAGAGCCCGGAACGCCTCAAGCCGCCACTGTTACCGACTTCAGCTATGGTTTCGCCAGTTAGAATCCAATCTCCTAATTGCGGATAGATTACCTGATTATGCCCATATAGGCTCATGAATCCGTCACCATGATTGATGATGATAAGTAGTCCAAAACCTCTCAGCCAGTCGGCAAAGACAACTCTACCATAGTGGATCGAACGGACCGGCGTTCCAGTCGGAGCATCGATTAATAATCCTTTCCAGTAAACTTTGTTTTTGACCCGGGCCTGGCCAAAATACTGGCTGATATTACCTTGCGAAGGCATTTCTAATTGCCCTTTGCGTTGTGAAAGGGGTTGTAATTGATCTGGGGTTGGCAGTGTCAGTATGCTGTTTTCGAGCCGGGTCAGCACTGATTCAAGATTATCCCGGTCCAAGGTTAATTTCTGTTTGGAGCTATTAGTGGCTTGCATTTTCTCCAATACATCGTTGAGTCTATCCTGGCGTTCTTGGCGAGCATCAGCTAACTGGTCTGATTGCTTCTGCCATTGGACTCTGGACGATTCAAGAGATGCGGTCGTAGCGTCGAGTTCCTGTTTTGTCTCTTCGAGCGCGAGTAGAGTTCGCTGGTATTGCTTGATCTGTTCTATCCTGGCTTCTGACATGAATTTGTAATATTTAGACATACGCGAAAGTGAACTGGGGTCTTGCTGATTGAGAATTAGTTTAACAGGGCCATCCTGTCCTATCCGCTGGGCGGCCTGGACATGCTGGGCGACTACTTTTTCTTCATTTTGCTTGCTGGTCATCAGGTTTTCGTAAGTTGTCATCAGATCAACGATCTGTTTTTGATTCAGCCTAACGGCGGTCTCTGCTTTTCTGAGTTGATTGACGCTGACAGCGACTTTGTTTTCCAGATTTGCCAGTTTTTGTTCCTCTGCTGATCTTTCCTGGGAAGCCAGATTATAGATTTGCTCTAACTCACTGATTTGCTCCTCAAGCAAATCAAGTTGCTGCACGATTTCTTCTTTTGTCACTTCTCTAGTTTCTTCGGCGGACAGGGGGCTGAGGAAGCCAGTAGCCAGAGCCAGTAACAGGCTCAAATTCATGGTGCAGGATCTCTCGGGCATGGTGTTTCTAACCTGCGCGCTTAGCGACCGACTTGGAGACCAGTGATCTTCCTGTCATTTCAGTGGGAATGGGTAAATCCATGATATCTAATAACGTTGGGGCGACGTCGCAGAGGCGGCCGTTGTCAACGAGTTGGAGTTTTTTGTGTCCTGCATAAATCAAAGGTACCTGTTCTGATGTATGGGCAGTGTGGGCTTGTCCAGAATGGGGGTCAGTCATTTTTTCGACGTTGCCATGATCTGCTGTAATCAAGCAATGGCCGCTCCTGCTATCGATGGCTTCTATAATTCTACCCAGGCAATGATCCAGACATTCGACAGCCTTAATGGCTGCGGGCATGATCCCGGTATGACCAACCATATCACCATTGGCAAAATTACAGACAATGAGATCGTATTTTTCGGCATTGATAGACTTGAGCAATTTGTCCGTAACCTCGGATGCGCTCATTTCTGGTTTCAGGTCGTAAGTAGCAACATTGGGTGAGGCGACTAGTATTCGATCCTCCCCAGGTAATTTGTTTTCCTGCCCGCCTGAAAAGAAAAACGTAACGTGGGCGTATTTCTCTGTTTCGGCTATTCTTAGCTGGGATAGACCCGCATTACTAACGTATTCGCCGAGGCTATTGTGCAGTTCATCATTTTCATAGACACAGGTTGTATCGAGATCATCTGCGTAGCGCGTCATCGTCATAAATGCAGCCAGATTTGGTCGGTAAGAGCGCTGAAACCCGGAGAAGTCGTCGCTCAAAAATGCTCGTGATAGCTGTCTGGCCCTGTCGGAGCGAAAGTTCAGGAACAGTACCTGATCTTCGTCTTTCATTGCATTGCTAACGCTGCCGTCTGAAATGACAGACGGTGAAAGGAATTCGTCTGTCTCTCCTCGGGCGTAACCTGCATGTAGTGCTGCTATCGAGGATTCATACTGGTGAGTTGCTGTGCCGCTGGTAATGAGTTGGTACGCTGATTCAACGCGATCCCAGCGATTATCACGATCCATGGCGAAAAAACGCCCGCATAATGACGCGATACGACCACAATTTAGTGTGGACAACTGTTGTTGCAAACTAGCCAAAGAAGCTTCGGCAGACTTAGGCGGTACGTCTCGACCATCAAGGAAGGCGTGTACGAGAATGTTTTTGACTCCCAGAGAGTGCGCCAATGCAATGCTCGCACGAAAATGCTCTTCATGGCTATGCACGCCACCAGGGGACAATAATCCAAATAGGTGCAGGGTCTTGTCATTTTTAGCCAGTGCCGAAAATGCTGAAGTTAATGTCGGTCTACTGGCAAATGAACCATCTTCAATAGCTTTGTTTATGCGAGTGAAGTCCTGATCCACGATTCGTCCAGAGCCGAGATTCATATGGCCCACTTCTGAATTGCCCATTTGGCCTTCTGGGAGGCCTACATCCGTTCCCGAACCAGAAATGAGCGTACGAGGCCGCTTTTGCCAGAGTGTATCCCAAGTCGGGGTGCGCGCTTTGGCGATAGCGTTATCGTCAGCATCTTCTCGGTGTCCCCAACCGTCAAGGATAATGAGAACATGGTTTTTGCGGTTTTTCATATGTGAGGCTAAAGACTTATTCTGCAGAACCTTTATTCTACCCGTAATCGCGGAATCCATGAAGTTAGAAGGTTAAAGCTAATGCGATAGGGTGTATACTTGCGTCCCTAAACGTATACGAGATATCAGGTTTGTTTGAAAAAATTTTAGAATTCGCATCAAATCATCCGTTTCTGGTTGGTTCTTTTGTATTTCTGATCGGCGCTCTTTTTTTTACAGAAAGCAGGAAGGGTGGAGCCTCAATTGGCACGCAGATGCTGGTTCAATTGGTCAATAAAAGTGATGCCGTGGTAGTTGATCTCAGGGATTCAAGTGAATTCTCTAACGGTCATATTGCTGGGGCTTTAAATATTCCGTTCAGTTCTTTAGATAAAAAAATCACCGCCATTAATAAATATAAAGAGAAACCGGTAGTGCTCGTTTGTAAGATGGGAACGCACTCCAGTTCTGCGGGCAAGAAGCTGATGGCTGAAGGATATCAGGATATTCGTCGATTATCAGGTGGCATGACGGAATGGACTTCAAGCAATTTACCGGTGGTTAAGTGAATCAATTATCTGCTGAGTCGTCTAATGTTACGATTTATACGACTGTATTTTGTCCCTTTTGCATCAGAGCGAAAATGCTGCTGAAGGCGAAAGGGATTTCCTTTAATGAGGTCCCAGTGGACTTTTCGAGGGAGAAACGCCGAAAAATGGAGGCTGAGGCGAATTCACACACGGTGCCTCAGATTTGGATAGGTGATTATCATGTGGGGGGTTGTGACGAGCTTTATCAACTGGAACGCAATGGTGATCTAGAGAAATATTTGGAGAATTTACAATGAGTGAGTTACCGCCCGAGGAAAATGTTAAGCCTCAGTTTGCGTTACAGAGAATTTATGTTAAGGATGTGTCGTTCGAATCTCCGGGTTCTCCGAATACCTTCAGAGGCGCGTTGAAACCGGCTGTAAATCTGGACCTAAACACCCGTAAAAACATGATAGAAGATTCACTTTGGGAAGTGGTCTTGTCGCTGACGTTGACTGCCAAAGATGAAAATGAAAACACTATGTATTTAGCCGAAGTTCAGCAAGCAGGAATTTTTGTTATAAATGGGCTTGAGGAAGATGCACTGAACCACACTTTGGGAAGTTTCTGCCCTAACATACTGTTTCCTTATGCAAGGGAGTGTATTGACGCCCTCATTGTAAAGGGTAGCTTCCCCCCTTTGATGCTGGCACCAGTGAACTTTGATGCCTTGTATGAGCAGGCCAAGCTTGCCCAGGAGAGGCAGGAAGCCAATGTTCAGTAACCGTTAACGAAGTTATGCTGCCGCCAGGCTTCGTAAATGATGACGGCAGCAGCATTAGACAGGTTCATTGAGCGACTGCCTTCGATCATGGGTATGCGTACCCGATAGTCTATTAAATCCGAATTCAGTATGTGCTCTGGAAGACCTCGGGTTTCGGGTCCGAGGATGAGAAGGTCCGATGGCTGGTAGGATAATTCCTGATAGTTCAGTTCGCCCTTGGTTGTGACCGCGATGACTCTGCTGGCTTGCGACGCGTCAATAGCGCGGTGAATGGATTCATGGACGGTGACGCTGGCCAGGTCTCGATAGTCAAGAGCTGCCCGCCGCAACTGCTTTTCTTCAAGGGAAAAGCCAAGCGGCTCTATCAGGTGAAGCTTACAGCCACTGTTAGCGCATAAACGCATAATGTTGCCGGTATTCGGTGGGATTTCAGGTTCATACAGCGCGATATGGAACATGGATCAACCGGTTACTGATATCAGGGCTAACTTAGTCATCTGGATTCTGGTTGTCCATGGCAAGTTCCTGCATTTTTCTGGTGAGGGTGTTTCTGCCCCAGCCTAATAGCAAAGCAGCATCTTTTTTTCTACCTCCGGTGTGTTCGAGTGCTGCTTCTATGATTGTTTTTTCAAACAACGGTAGTGCTTCCTGAAGCAGGCCTGCAGATGCCGGCAGGGTCGACCGCAGTTTTTTATCTGCCCATTGCTTCAGCATGAGGTGCCAGTTGATTTCATTTTCCGCGCTCGTGTCGGACGGCTGACTTTGTAATTCGGCAGGTAGATCAGAGATGTGCACCTCTCTGCCGGTTGCCATTACCGTGATCCAGCGGCAGAAATTTTCCAGCTGTCTTACATTTCCCAGCCAAGGTAGTGAGGAAAGATAATCCATGGTACCTGGGAGAATTTTTTTTACTTCTTCATGCAATTCAATTGCAGCCTGGGCAAGGAAGTACTTCATCAGTAAGGGTATATCCTCCCTGCGATCTGCCAGGCTAGGGATATGAATTCTGATGACATTCAAGCGATGAAATAAATCTTCCCTAAAGCGATTTGCAGCAACCAGTTCTTCCAGGTTCTGATGGGTTGCAGCAATAATTCGTACATTTGCGTAGAGTGAATCATGGCCACCAACCCGATAATATCGACCATCAGACAGAACCCGCAGTAGTCGTGTCTGGGTTTCAGCTGGCATATCGCCTATCTCGTCAAGGAACAGGGTTCCTCCATCTGATTGTTCGAAGCGGCCTTTGCGAATCTGGTTTGCACCCGTGAAGGCACCTTTTTCATGACCAAAAAGTTCCGACTCGATTAAATCCTGAGGAATAGCCGCCATGTTGAGGGGGATGAAAGGTTTGTCTCGGCGAGGGCTATGGCGATGTAACGCCAGTGCGACCAATTCTTTACCGGTGCCCGATTCTCCATTAATTAGTACGGTCACGTTTGACTTCGAAAGGCGTCCGATGGCCCTGAAGACCTCCTGCATTGCCGGTGCTTTACCGATTATCTCAGGTCTGGGTGATGAGGCTTCGGTTGCTAAAGGTGATTGCTTTTCGACTATATTGGACAGGGCCCTTTGTACCACCGAGACTGCTTCGTCGACTTCAAAAGGCTTGGGAATATATTCAAATGCGCCGCCCTGAATAGAGGATACAGCACTATCCAGGTCTGAATGAGCAGTCATAATAATGATGGGTAGTTCAGGATGGCTCGATTTCAGCCTATTGAGGAGCTCAAGGCCATCCATGCCATGCATGCGTATATCACTGATAATAACCTCAGGTTGTTCAAAGTTGATCTGCTCTAGTACAGCCTCGGCGCTATCAAAACAGGATACCTGCATGCCCGCTTTAACCAGGGCTTTATCAAGTACCCAGCGGATAGATTTTTCATCGTCGACGACCCATACTTTATGCTCAGTGGTCATGGTTTGCTTACCTCCAATGGAAGGATCAGGGTGAAGCGAGTGAATCCGAGTTCACTGCTGGCTTCGACAATGCCCTGGTGGCGATGGATGATTGATTGCGCGACGGATAAACCGAGCCCTGATCCATCCGGTCTGCCTGTGATCATGGGAAAGAACAGGTTTTCTCTTAACTCAATTGGTATTCCTGGGCCATTGTCAATAATTTCGATCCTGAGGACGTTCTTGTGCCGTACCGAGGCGATAGTAAATTGTCTGTCTGTCCGGGTGATGAGCGTGATCCTGGGGTGACTGGTGGCTTTCAAGCTTTGCATGGCATTGCGAGTGATATTGAGTACTGCTTGCAGCATAAGATCCGGGTCCATGTAGATCTCAGGAATGCTAGGATCATAATCTCGGAGGAAGGAGAGTTCTGGCCCGCCCTCTAATTCAATGAGGCGCCGGACCTTTTCCAAAATTTCATGGATATTGGTTAACTGCATTTTTGAGGGAACGTTAGGACCAAGTAATTTGTCGACTAACGCTTTCAGTCGATCGGTTTCTTCGATGATTATGGACGTGTATTCCTTTAATTCCTCGGTATGTAACTCTGATTGGAGCAGTTGGGCTGAACCTCGAATACCACCCAGCGGGTTCTTGATCTCGTGAGCTAAACCTCGAATCATTTGCCGGGTTACTTCTTGCTGCTCTCGGAAAACTTCTTCGCGATTGATTTTCACGTAACGGTCGAGTGGGGTCAGTTCAACCAGTAGATTCGGTTGCGCTTCCTCAAATACGGGTGAAACTGATAGGTCTACGGTAATCATCTGGCCATTGTGTAGTTCGAACTGAGCTCTGCGCTGCGTGTAAAGCTGGTTCGATAGCAGTGCATCGAGTAAGACGTTCTCTATTTCTCTGAAGCCGGGTAAAACTTCAAAAATTGATTTTCCGGACAGGCGTTTGAGCGATAATTGCAAAAGGCTTTCAGCTGCCTGATTTACATAACAAAGGCCCAGGTCTCCATCCAGTGATAGGATGGCTGTGCTTAAGTTGTTGAGGTGTGGTTGGTTTGTGAACATGGCGTTGACGGCCGTTATTTGTTTGGTATCTTCATTAGTTAAGTCTAAAAGCAAAAATCGCACCAGATCGGGTGGTTAGTACAGTCTTGTGAGGAAATAGGGCTTAAATCCAGGATAATCAGATGCGGTTAACTCAATTATGCACTATTTTGGTGCTTTTCGTCGATTGCCCGTATTGATATTACGACGAATGTCGAGGTTAATCGGAGTCCCATTCTGGATCAGATTCTTGGTTTTAATATCAAATATTTTTAACTGAAATGTTTGCTTGCCTCGTTCTATCCCGTTTACCCTGAAACGATCGCTGCTTTCCAGGGTTGAATGATAGTGACCATCTATATAAAGCTGGAGGCGGTGGCCGGGTTTCAGCGCCGGTCGAAGGGCAACTTGCAAAAGCAGACTGCCCGCTGTTGCCTGAAGCCGCTGGCCTGACTCAAGTCCTTCGAATGCAATCGTGTTATAAGAGGCTGATTTATGAGTCGCTGCCTCGGTACTTTCGCTATAGACCATTGGTAGGCTGTGCAGCATCAGAGCACAGAGGTATAAGCAACTGTTAAATTTAATTTTTTTCATCGTTCTATAATTTCCGGAGAATAAAAAAGGGAACAGGTTCCCTTTTTTATTACAGCCGATAAGTCTATTAGCTTTACGCTAACGCTTCCTTGGTTGTTTTCACGATCGCAGCGGCGACTTTATAAGGGTCCGCATTTGATGCTGTTCGGCGATCTTCCAGACGTCCTTTCCAGCCATCTGTTACCGTACTGATCGGAATTCTGATCGATGCGCCGCGGTCTGATACACCGTAGCTGAACATGTCGATGGACTGAGTTTCATGCAGTCCGGTCAGGCGCTGGTCATTGAAGGCCCCATACACACTGATGTGACGCTCGATATGACGACCGAAATTTTCGCAAATGGCAGTGAAGATTTCCTCCTTGCCTTCGTCGCGCATAGCGCCATTGGAAAAGTTTGCATGCATGCCTGAGCCATTCCAGTCAGTTGCTCCCAGAGGTTTAGGATGCCAGTTAATCGAATAGCCGTATTTTTCACCGGTTCTCTCAAGCAGGTATCTGGCCAGCCAGGTTTCATCCCCTGCCGACTTAGCACTCTTGGCAAACACCTGAAACTCCCACTGTCCTGATGCTACCTCAGCATTGATGCCTTCGACGTTAATGCCAGCTTCCAGGCACAGATCAAGATGTTCTTCGACACAGTCACGGCCAAAAGTATTGGCTGCTCCGACACTACAGTAATAAGGACCCTGCGGTCCTGGATAACCACCTCTTGGGAAGCCGGGTGGCAGTTCTGTATCAATGTCCCACAAGAAGTATTCCTGCTCGAATCCAAACCAGAAGTCATCATCATCATCGTTAATAGTTGCCCGTCCGTTAGAAGCGTGGGGCGTACCATCTGCGTTAAGAACTTCGTTCATCACGAGGTAACCATTGTTTCGATCCGGATCAGGCACAATAGCGACCGGTTGCAGTAAGCAATCCGAGGCATTACCCTCTGCCTGCTCAGTTGAGCTGCCGTCAAACGACCACATGGGGCAGTCTTCCAACTTCCCTGAAAAATCGTCTCTGACAAGTGTTTTGCTGCGCATGCTTTGCGTAGGCTGGTAGCCATCGAGCCAGATATATTCTAGTTTCGCCTTCATAATTGCGTGGATCTCCTTGCTGATTCTTTTGTGCAGTGTCGCCAGATGTTTGGTCCAGCGCTAAATTTTACTAGAGGCACTGTTGCAATAATTATGCCATAGGCTTTGCTGGAAGGGGCTTGATGTACTGGGCTTTCCCGACTGCTGGTTAAGGTAGAGATGAATTTTCGCCCCACATTGGTGCTCAAGGTGTTTATCGCGCACCATTATAGGGCAATAATGGTTTCTGGCGTAGGAATCCAGTTCGGGAAATTGAAGGCCTGTGCGTTTACGGGTTGCAAATAGGATGAGCTGAAACTATATCTTTGCGGGTAGGTAACCGGCCAGCGGCAACTGAAATCTGAGTGAAGCAATTGCTGGCCAAGGTACGAATGTCAGGCTTAAGAGGGGCTAAATTTGATAAAAGCAGGCATTAGTGGCCAGCTTGTAGGTCCGATTCAGGGTAAAAAGGGCTTTAGAGGCATCAAATAGTAATTTTTGAACACTTAATCTCGTTCCTGGCCAGGCTTAGGGTATAATCCGCGTCTTCATTTTGACTGGCCCCCCATCGGTATTGATATGACCCGAAAACTCAGAAATGTCGCCATCATCGCGCATGTAGATCATGGTAAAACAACATTGGTTGATAAACTGTTATCACAAGCAGGCGCGCTGGAGCGAGGCGATGACGCGGGCGAGCGCTTACTCGATTCCAACGAACTGGAAAAAGAACGTGGAATCACGATCCTGGCAAAGAATACCGCGTTAAATTGGCAGGGCTTCACCATTAATATCGTAGATACACCTGGCCACGCAGATTTTGGTGGTGAGGTTGAACGGATTCTGTCCATGGTAGATTCGGTGCTACTGCTGGTGGATGCAGTCGAGGGCCCGATGCCGCAGACTCGTTTTGTTACTCGCAAGGCTTTCGAAAGTGGCCTGAATCCGATATTGATGGTGAACAAAATAGATCGTGAAGGTGCCAGACCTGATTGGGTTGTTGATGAAGTGTTTGAACTGTTTGATCAACTGGGTGCCACCGAGGAACAATTGGATTTTCCGGTTATTTTCGGCTCAGCCGTGCTGGGAAGTTCTGGCCCTGCTGCAGACGAAGTTGAAGGCAATTTAGATTATTTACTTAAAATACTGACCGAAAAAGTTCCTGCTCCAGTGGTGGCTATAGACGGCCCGCTGCAGATGCAGATCAGTGCGCTTGATTTTAACAGTTATGTTGGTGTTATAGGCTTAGGCAGGGTAACCAGGGGGACAGTTAATAAGGGAGCACCGGTGATTGTTGTGGGTGCTGATGGAAGTACTCGAAAGGCAAAAATACTGCAGATAATGGGTTTTTCTGGTTTAAATCGAATTCAAATTGATCAGGCTAGGGCTGGTGATATCGTTTGTATCACAGGAATCGAAGGTTTAAAAATCTCCGATACTATCTGTGCCGTTGAAAGCCCCGAGAGCATGCCTCCCCTGAAGGTAGATGAACCCACTATATCAATGACCTTCCAGGTAAATAATTCACCCTTCGCCGGTAGGGAGGGTAAATTTGTCACCAGTAGAAACCTGAAGGACCGGTTAGAGTTAGAGCTATTGTATAACGTCGCCTTGCAGGTAAAGCCTGGAGATTCAGCCGATAAATTTATTGTTTCCGGCAGAGGTGAATTGCATCTGGCGATTCTGATAGAAACGATGCGCCGAGAAGGTTATGAACTCGGCGTGTCAAGGCCCGAGGTCATTTTAAAAGAGGTGGACGGCGCAATACTCGAACCCTATGAGAACCTGATGATTGACGTTGAGCAGTTGAACCAGGGCGCTATTATGGAGGCAATTGGTGTTCGTAAAGGTACGCTGACGAATATGGTGCCTGATTCCAAAGGCAGGGTGCGCTTGGAATTTCTGATACCAACTCGAGGCCTGATCGGCTTTCGCTCTGAGTTTATGACCCTGACTTCCGGCAGCGGCATCATGAGTAGTGTCTTTGCCCATTACGGCAAGCGCCTGGCGGACGAGTTTAATCAGCGCCGCAACGGTGTACTGATCTCCATGGCGAGTGGTAAAAGCCTGGGCTATGCATTGTTTAACCTGCAGTCCAGGGGTAGGCTGTTCATTGATCCTAATGAAGAAATTTATGAGGGTATGATTGTTGGCATTCATGCTAGAGGAAATGACTTGCCTGTGAATCCGCTAAAAGGCAAGCAGTTAACCAACGTGCGAGCATCGGGCACCGATGAAGCAATCGTGTTGACGGTGCCTATCCGGCATAGTCTTGAACAGGCCGTTGAGTTTATTGATGATGATGAATTAGTTGAGGTAACTCCCAGGTCAATCAGGATCAGGAAAAAATTATTAACCGAAAATGAACGAAAGCGATTTTATCGAAGTAGAGCTGTGTAAAATTAAATGCTGCCCTTATACCCAGAATTAAAACCTTATGCCCGTCACCGTTTTAAGGTGAGCGACGCCCATGAACTGTATGTTGATGAGAGTGGCAACAAGGATGGGATCCCGGTTTTATTTGTTCATGCGGGTCCGGGTTCTGGCTGTGAATTTGATAGTCGGCGTTTTTTCAGCCCAGATAAATACAGAATCATTCTGTTTGATCAAAGGGGTGCAGGTCGTTCGCTACCGCCAGGCGACATTTCGGCCAATACGCCAGAGCACCTGCTTGCTGACATGGAGCAGATAAGAGCAGAATTAGGCGTCGACAAGTGGGTTTTGTTTGGTGGGGGCTGGGGTTCGACTTTGTCGTTACTGTATGCTGAAGCCTTTCCAGAAAACGTCCTCAGTTTGATTCTGCGAGGTATATTCCTTGCCCGGCAGAAGGATATAGATTGGATTTACCATGAGGGTACTAATCGGTTCTGCCCTGATCACTGGCAAGACTTTGTAGCGCCATTGGCAGCTTCTGATCACGACCAGGTTTGCGATGCATTCCAAGCGCTTATGCTGGCCGATAACGAATTGGCCAGGATGTCGGCGGCGAAGGCATGGTCTATCTGGGAGGCGCAATGTGCAACGTTGCATCCAAACCAACGTTTAATCAAACATTATTCAAACCCGCATCGATCAATGGCTCGTTGTAATATCGGTTCTTACTATTATTCTAACGGGTGTTTCCTGGAGGAAAACCAGATATTGCGAGATGCGGCCAAGTTGAAGGATGTACCTGGCATTATCATCCATGGCCGTTTTGATTTGCTCTGTCCTTTTGAAAATGCTCATTTGCTGCATCAGGCCTGGCCGGAAAGCCAGCTCTATATCGTTCGTGAAGCAGGTCACGCTGCGACTGAGCCTGCTCTAATCGACGCGTTAATCAGAGCGACTCGGACTATTGCGAATCGTCATGAGCGAGAATTCGGGGTATAGCGATGAAGGCACTGATTCAGCGAGTGAATCATGCCTCAGTCAAGGTAGACCAGGTCACGGTGGGCCAAATTGATAAAGGGTTTCTGGTATTTCTGGGAATTGAAAAAGCTGACTCGCAAACCGCTGCTACAAAATTACTTCACAAGGTGCTCAATTACAGAATTTTCCCGGACGACAGCGGCCATATGAACCTGAGTTTGCTGGATACGGCAGGGGAACTGCTGATTGTATCTCAATTTACGCTGGCGGCCGACACAGGCAAAGGCTTGAGGCCATCGTTTTCCAGCGCGATGCAACCGACTGAAGCGGTTTTGCTGTATGAACACTTTATTGACCAGGCCAGAGCCCACTGTAAAGTCAGTAGCGGCCTATTTGGTGCTGATATGCAGGTTGACTTATGCAATGATGGTCCAGTGACATTTTTATTGTCTGCATAACCTGGACCGACGAAGCTGCTCAGATAAGGTCAGGAAGGTTTAACCATTGACCTGGAAGGGCTGGATTAGTCACGAAGTACTAGCTTGATCTTTCAGCATCGGCCTCTTGGTTGATAAACCGACCAAAGAAAATCCCCAGTTCGAATAACAGCCACATGGGTACCGCCAGTAGAATTTGTGAAATGACATCAGGCGGTGTCAGTAACATGCCTAATACAAAACAGCCTACTATTACATAAGCTCGTTTATTTTTAAGGCTGTCTACGGTGGTGGCGCCAGTCCAGAGCAGGAGAAGGGTGGCAATGGGAATTTCGAAGGCTAATCCAAAAGCGAAGAAAAGTTTCAAAACGAAGTCCAGGTATCGGTTGATGTCGGTCATGATGGTGACGCCGGCGGGTGCGATGCTGGTAAAAAAGCCAAATACCAGGGGGAATACGACGTAATAGGCAAACGCCATTCCGGAATAAAACAAAACGATACTGGAAACCAGCAGAGGCAGGGCTATTTTCTTTTCGTTTGAATAAAGTCCGGGTGCTACGAAAGCCCAGCATTGGTGCAGAATTACCGGTATAGCGAGGAAGATGGCCAGCACCAGCGCTAATTTAAATGGGGTCAGGAAGGGTGAGGCGACCTCAGTTGCTATCATCGATGATCCCTCCGGCAGGAATGCTCGCAGAGGTTCGGAAACATAACCATAAATTGGGTTGGCAAAATAAAACAGGGGTAGAAACACGATCAATATCGCCAGCAGACTTTTCAGGATACGGCTGCGTAACTCAATTAGGTGTTCTACCAGAGGTTGCCCTTGACCGACCGGGTCTGATTCGTCCTCACTACTGGTTTGTTGATCGGTCATGGTTATCTTGAACTGTGTTTTCTGGGTTAGTTGAGGCTGGGGTAGGCTCGATGGCCGCTTCCGATATTAGATTATTGACATCGGCGCGGGTCTGCTCAATGGCTTGACGGGATTGGTCTATCTCTTTGAGTACACTTTCATTATGTAATTGCTGTTTGATCTCATCCGCACCGATTTCTTTTTCTATTTCAGAACGAAGATCATTGAAACTGCGCTTAAACCGCCCAAACCAAAGGGCCAGAGACCTGATTGTCTCTGGAAGCTTGTCTGGGCCGATAACCAGTAAAGAGATCACGGCTATGGCAATTAACTCTGGGAAACCAATGTCGAACATCGATTAGGAACTGCCTTCATTCCTAGTGCTTTGAGGTGCTTCGGCTTCAGTGCTTTCGGTGGCCTCTGGTTTTGGCTCTTCGCTGACGGCACTTCTAAAGCCTTTTATTGCAGAGCCGAGGTCGCTACCCAGAGAACTTAGTTTTTTACTTCCAAACATAAGCAGGACGATCACCAGAATAATGATTAATTCTGTAATTCCAAATGACATAGTATTACTCCTTACTGTATCTCAAACGTTTTTCCTCCAACCCGGAGGTTCCTTGGCGGCTTGTTAATTCTTGGCTGATCAGCTCGGGGTTCACTCCGAGATGATCCAGTAATACCAGTAAGTGAAACCAAAGATCCGCCATTTCTTTAGTTAACTCTCGCGGTTCTGTTTTGTCATTATGCTCTTTTGCCGCAATGATGACTTCAATTGCTTCTTCTCCGACCTTCTCCAGTATTTTATTCAGACCGGCTCTATTGAGGTTGGCGACGTAGGAGTCATCGGCATTAGCCTTACGCCGGCTACTAATAGTGGCAAATAATTCATCCAAACTGTCATTCACCTTTATAGATCTCCGCTGGGTCTTTTAAGACCGGCTCGACATCCTGCCAACTCCCGTTTGTGAGTTTACGGAAAAAACAACTTCTTCTTCCCGTGTGGCAGGCAATTCCGCCGATCTGTTCGACAGTTAATATTAGCACATCACCGTCACAGTCCAGATAAATTCCATCAATCTGCTGGTAGTGTCCAGAACTTTCGCCCTTTCGCCAGAGCATTTTTCTGGATCTGGACCAATAGACTGCTTGTCCGGTGTTGATGGTTTCAGAGACTGCTTCTCGGTTCATCCAGGCCAGCATCAATATTTTCCCACTACTTTTGTCCTGTGCAATTGCAGGAATCAGACCATCGTCATTGAACTTCAGGTCGTCTAAATAGGCGGGTTGATATAAATTTGGTTTCATGGTCGACGGATCAGCAAGTAGAGGGCTATTGTACCCAGAATAATGGTCCCTAGTAGTAGACCATCTTCGGGCTTTAAGTTCAGACCCGGTATCAAAGCAAATCCGATAGCCAGACCTAACCCCGTGAGGGCCAGATGTTTGGTTGTGGTTGTTTTTTCTAGACGCTGTATATCAGACTTGAGTGTGGACAACAGCTTGGTTTGCTGGCGCTGGCTCAGGGATATTTGTTTTATTTCTCTGGCAGCAAATAGCAGATTTCTGGGCAAATCGGGTAATTCTGCCAGGGCTGCAGGGGCCAAACTTTTCATTTCCTGCATGAAATAAGCAAAGCCGGTCTGTTTTCGCATCCATTGCGTCATAAAAGGAGCTGCTGTTTCCCACAAGTCAAGATCTTCATAGACCTGGCGACCAATGCCTTCGATATTTAACAGTGTTTTCTGCAGCAAGACGAGCTGAGGTTGGACCACCATATCAAACTGTCGGGCGGTATTGAAAAGCTCTAGCAGAAGAGCAGCAAACTGGATTTCCCGCATAGGCTTGCCGAAAATAGGGCTACATACTTCGCGTATGACCTGTTCAAATGCATCGATGTCGGTATCAGCAGGAACCCAACCGCTCTCGATATGAGCCAGGGCAACGGCTCTGTAGTCGGCATTAAAAAAAGCCAGCAGGTTTCTTGCCAGGTATTTTTGATCCGCCTTATCAAGGACACCAATGATGGCGCAATCCAGGGCAATGTAGGTGGGGTTTTCCGGATCTGATGCATCGACAAGTACATTGCCTGGATGCATATCGGCATGGAAGAAATTATCCTCAAAAACCTGGGTGAAAAATATCTCAACCCCCAGGTGTGCTAGTTTGCGGAGATTAACATGTCTTTCCTTGAGGGCATGAAGATCGGTGACCACGATGCCATGGACTTTTTCCATGACCAGAATATTGGTGTTGCTTAATTGTGGATAAACAAGGGGAACATAGAGTTTTCCGCTGTCTTGCCAGTTCCGTCTTAGCTTTTCGGTGTTGTCGCTTTCCAGTTGCAGATTCAGTTCAGATAGAATTGTGTGATGATAATCTTCAACGATTTCCGGCAACCTGAGTCTGCTTAGAGTTGGCCAAAACCGCGCTAACAAGCCAGCAATGCGGCTGAGCAGGTGCAGGTCTCTTTCAATGGTGGTCTTGATGCCTGGTCGAATGACCTTGATTACAACCTGTTCTCCAGAGACAAGCTGACCGGCGTGCACTTGCGCGACAGAAGCCGAGGCCAGTGGCTCATGGTCAAGGCGAGAAAATACCTCAGGAATTGGTTGGCCAAGATTTGCTTCTATGATTTCCAGGGACTGGCTTGAGGGAAAAGGCGGCACACGATCCTGCAGAGCCTCGAGTTCTTTAGCCAGGGCAGGCGATAGAATATCCTTTCGAGTCGATAATAGTTGGCCAAATTTGACGAATATAGGACCAAGCGAGACCAACGCTTCGCGCAGCGCAGCATCTTTGGAAGGCTGCTTAGGAGGTAGAAGCTTTAGTGGCAACAATAGCGCATGCAGCCACCAGGGCGCTTTATGGAAATCGGTGAGTTGTCGGTCAAGCCGATAGCGGCAGAAAACAAAGCAGATTTTCAGGGCCCTAAGGTTAACCATGCTCAGTTATCTCTTGGTATCGGCGAAGCAGCTGTGTCGGTATTCGTACCCTGGTGAATGGCCACGACACCCCCGGCGAGGTTTTCGTAAGACACGTCGCTAAAGCCTGCTGTACGCATCATATCTGCGAAGCTTTCCTGATCAGGATGCATCTCGATTGATTCGATCAGATATTGGTACGGCTGGCTGTCGCCAGTAATCCATTCTCCAACTTTCGGCCATAACCCGGAGAAAGCCTTGTAAGCAGGTTGCAGCGCCGGCAGGGTCAGTTTGGAAAATTCCAGGATGATGAGTTTGCCACCATGTTTTAAGGTCCGCCTGATCTCCGCTAGTGCCCGGGCTTTATCGGTTACGTTGCGGATGCCAAAAGCTAATGTGACGGCATCAAAATACTGGTCAGGGAAAGGCAGGCTTTCGGCGTCGCCAAGTACAAATTGCACATTGCCGAGAATGCCTTCGTCATATAAACGATCCCTGCCTGCATCAAGCATGGCCTCATTAATGTCGCATAGAATCACCTGGCCTTGGGGGCCGACTTTTTTTGAAAGCAACTCAGTGAGATCACCGGTGCCGCCAGCAAGATCCATGATTTGGTGACCTGGCCGAGCCCGGGTCAACTCGACCGCCATTCTTTTAATCAGTCGATGCGTCCCCAATGACATCAGGTCATTCATCAAGTCGTATTGCTTAGCAACGGATTGGAATACTTTGGCTACATGGTCGGCTTTTTCACTTTTAGGTACTGATTTGAAACCGAAATGGGTTTTATCCTGATCCATTGCTCACACTATTAGATTGGTGGTGTTTGGCTATTGTACACTTGAAAAGCCCTTTAGGGACTTAGTTGAGGGCGATGAATTGGGGATCCCTTGACTTACCGGCAATAGAAAGGCGCACCAGGTAATCTTGCCAGTTATCGTGCTCATCCTCACCAAGCCGATGCAGATACTCCCAGCTGTAAATACCGGTATCGTGGCCATCAGAAAAAGATATTCTTATCGCGTAGTGTCCTTGCGTAAGGATATCTTTGAAAGTGACCAGGCGTTTTCCGTATTGTAGAACCTGTTGCCCAGGAGCATGGCCTTGCACTTCTGCGGAAGGTGAGAAAACCCGCAGATACTCGGCGCTGAGTTCGAAAGCATGCTCCTGATAGATCAGTTCCAGGGTTGCTGATTTCTTATGGACCTGTATTTCGATGGGACGCATTTTTTGGCTCAAAGAATATAGCGGCTTAAATCTTCGTTGGCGGCAAGATCCTCGAGGTGGTGGTTAACATAGTCGGCATCTATGGTGATGGTATGATTGTGAACCTCGGCTGGTGCGTCTTCCCCCGCGGAGTAGGATAGATCTTCCAGTAACTTCTCCATTACAGTATGTAACCGTCTTGCGCCGATATTTTCTGTAGCTTCATTTACCTGCCAGGCAATCTCAGCTATTCGTTTTAACCCCTCATCGGCAAATTGGATGTCGATACCTTCGGTACCCAGCAGACTCTGATATTGTTCGGTTAGAGAAAAATCGGGTTCGGTTAGTATCCTCATAAAGTCATCGACCGATAACGTTGATAGCTCAACCCGGATAGGTAATCTGCCCTGGAATTCTGGGATCAGGTCGGAGGGCTTACTTAAGTGAAAGGCACCGGAGGCGATGAAAAGAATATGATCGGTTTTGATCATGCCGTGTTTAGTGGTGACGTGGCTCCCCTCGATTAAGGGCAACAGGTCTCGCTGCACGCCCTCTCTTGAAACATCGGCACCGCCATAGTCTGACTTTTTGGCAATTTTGTCGACTTCATCAATGAACACGATCCCAGTTTGTTCCACGGCATTAACAGTTTTTAATTTCAAGTCTTCATCATCGATGAGTTTGGCTGCTTCTTCACTGGTTAATATTTTCAGGGCATCTTTAACAGCGAGCCGTTTTGGCTTGCTTTTCCCGGGCGATAGGTTGGAAAACATGTTTTGTAGCTGATTGGTCATATCCTCCATCCCTGGTGGAGCCATTATCTCTATTCCTACGGGGTTAGCCTGGATATCGATATCAATTTCCCGATCGTCTAATTCTCCTTCCCGCAATTTTTTACGGAACAACTGACGGGTACTATTGTTCTGTTCTTCGGTATTTTGTTCGCCTCGGGCAGCGGGCAATAAGATATCGAGAATTCTATCCTCGGCTGCATCAGCAGCACGCGGTTGAGATTGAGAGATGATGTCTTCGCGCAGCATTTTATAGGCAGCCTCGGTGAGGTCGCGAATAATCGACTCCACGTCTCTGCCAACATAGCCCACTTCGGTAAATTTAGTTGCTTCTACTTTTAGAAAGGGTGCGTTAGCAAGTTTTGCAAGGCGTCGGGCAATTTCAGTCTTGCCAACACCGGTAGGCCCGATCATCAGGATATTTTTGGGTGAGATCTCCTGCATCATCTCCACGGAAAGTTGCTGTCTGCGCCAACGGTTACGCAGCGCGATTGCCACAGCGCGTTTAGCATCGTCCTGGCCGATGATGTGTTTATTCAGGTCGTGGACAATTTCTCTTGGCGTCATGCTGGTCATGGCATTATCACTTCTTTCTAAGTACTGGAAATGGATTCGATGGTCAGGCTTGTGTTGGTATAAATACAAATTTCTGAAGCGATAGTCAGGCTTTGCTTGACTACTTCTTCTGCGGAGAGGTCGGTGTGAGCTACCATGGCTATAGCTGCGGCTTTAGCGTATTGGCCGCCCGAGCCAATGGCCATGATACCATCACTGGGTTCAACCACATCACCGGTTCCGGTAATCATAAGAGAATCTGTCTCGTCGGCGACCAACAGCAGCGCCTCGAGGCGGCGTAGGGCCCGATCACTGCGCCAATCCTTTGCAAGTTCCACCGCGGCTCGAACCAGATTACCCTGATGCTGTTCAAGCTGGGATTCAAAGCGCTCAAACAAGGTAAACGCATCTGCAGTACCACCAGCGAAGCCAGCAATAACTTTATTTTCAAATAGCCGACGGACCTTCCGGGCGTTGCCTTTTAATACGGTGTCGCCTTGGGTTACCTGGCCATCTCCGCCAATCACTACCGAATCGCCTCGGCGGACTGATAAAATCGTTGTTCCTTCAAACTGTTCCACAGTAAATTCACCTCGCTGGATAAATAGGGATTTGGGGACAACCCAGGCTTATTTCAAGGTTTAGTGCGTATGGGCATTGCTTCGAATTGATTACCAGCCAGTAAATCCTGAGCTCTACTGAGTGATTGTCGATCAGAGAAAGGCCCAACCATGACCCGATGCCAGCCGACCCCGTTAATCTCGGTTGATTGAATGAAGGCATCCAATCCCAGCAGGAGAATCTCTGCCCTTCGTTCATCAGCATCTCGAGTGGATTTGAAAGAGCCGGTTTGCAGTAGAAAACTGAACTCCTCGGTTTCTGGGCTGGGTTGTTCATAACCACTGATAGTTTTCACTTCATCGATGGGGAAAAGGTCTTGGAAGGTAAAATCCAGTGTTTCCTTTGTTTCCTGTTCGGTTGCAGGCGCTGGTTGTAACGGGTCGCGCTGGTCCATTACCGATGCGTCTTCTGACTGCCAGGTGTAGAGTAGGTAGGTGGTTAAGGTTCCCGCGATGAAACCGATAATAAAGGTCAGGACCTTGCCCTGGGATCTGGCCAAAGTTATTTTCTGGTAGTGGCTCTTTGCAAAGTCTCGGGTCATTGCCTGATTCTAAATGATGCGAGGGGATTTGCGTAGCATAAAGCAGAGTTAATATAGCGCCTAGAACCGACTTAACAAAGATCATAGGGTTCAGCCAGTCGAGGTCATCAGGATCAGTCGATGGGGATCAATAGGATCATTTAATATAAGTCATAAGGATCTACGTCCAGACTCCAGCGTACAGTGCGGGTTTTGATAGTTTCGGTGATGTCGATAATCTGAAGCATGGCGCGGTGCAGTTCTGCACGGTTATCACTGACGACCAGAAGCTGTGCCCGATAGTACCCCAGGCGTTTTTCCATGGCTGGTAGTACCGGTCCGAGTATCTCAGCCTGGGTGATACTGGTGGCTGTTTTACGTACCTGGTCAAGATATTCCAGCGCCTTGTTTCTGTTTTTAGAGTCTGCCCTGATCAGGGCATGAAAAGAAAATGGCGGAAGTTTGTGTTGCTGACGTTGTGTCAGCAGCGTTTTTGAAAATTCAAGATAACCGTTCCCAATCAGTTGTTTGAGTTCTCGGTGCTGCGGGAAGGCTGTAGGCAGGAAGACCCTACCAGGTCTGCTTTCCCTGCCGCTACGGCCGCCTGCCTGGATGATGAGTTGGCTGATTTTTTCCAGAGAACGGAAGTCCGAGCTCATCAGTCCACTATCGAGCTCGAGGACGATGACCATGGTTACATGAGAGAAATGATGACCTTTGGCCAATAACTGGGTTCCGACTAGGATCGCTGGATTACCCTGATTGATTTGTCCCAGCAGGTCTTGCAGAGCATGGCGAGAATTGGTCGAGTCGCTATCTACCCGAAGCACTGGGAACTCGGGAAATAGATTGTTCAGAGATTCTTCTATACGTTGGGTACCTTCCCCAACGGGTACCAGTGATTGTTGGTGGCAGTGACCACAGATTTTAGGTTGAGGAGCCTGAAAGCCACAGTGATGGCAGCGAATAACCGCCTGACGCTGGTGGACAGTCAGGCGAGCGTCACAGTCTTCGCAGCGAGCGATCCACTGGCACTCGTTGCAATAGAGAACGGGTGCATAGCCGCGACGGTTAATCATGATAAGCACTTGATTACCGGTGTTGAGGGTTTTGCGAATAGCCTCAATTAAGGGTTTTTCAAGTAGGGTGCTGCTGTTACTCAAGCGAGTATCCATTAGCTGGTATTTTTCTTTTGCTGCCCCGGTGGCTCTCACAGGCAGACTGGATAGCCGGTATTTGCCCAGGTTGGCATTGTGAAGACTTTCCAGGGAAGGCGTGGCAGAGCCGAGAACTACGGGGACCTGCTCCTGGCGGCCTCGTATTACGGCTACATCTCGCGCCGAGTAACGGAAGCCATCCTGCTGTTTGTAGGAATTATCATGCTCTTCATCGACGATGATTAAACCGGGTCTCAGCAAAGGCGCAAAAACTGACGACCTGGTTCCTATTACGATAGCGGCAGAGCCGTTATAGCAGGCCAGCCAGTTTGCTGCCCGTTGCTGCTCGGTTAACCCTGAGTGCAAAGTGATAATGGGCACTTTGAAGCGTTTTTCGAATCGTGCCAGGGTTTGCGGAGTCAAAGAAATTTCCGGAACCAGGATAAGGGCTTGTTGGCCATTGAGTAGTGTTTTTGCAATGAGTTGCAGATATACCTCGGTCTTACCGCTGCCGGTAATACCATGCAGGAGATAAGTACCTTGATCCTTGACGGATGAGATGGCCTCCTGCTGATATTGATTTAAGTCCAGACCCGCCTGGTTAAGTGGTGAGGTCGACTGAGGCAGGGGCGTCCTTGCTTGCCAGGCTAACAGACCTTTTTTGACTAACGGCCGTACCATGCTGGTGGTGAGGTTGAGGGTCTTTAAATCAGCGCTGCTGAGTTCTGGCTGATTTTTTAATAATTGCCAGATCTCGTTCTGCTTGGGTGCTCTCTGCAGGAGTAGCGCAGCCTGGCTTGCGCCGGTTTCATTGATTGTTAGGACGGATACCTGTCTTGATACCTTTAGACCATGGCGCAATTTTGAAGGCAGGGCTGTAAAATAAACTTCGCCGATGGGGTGCAAGTAATAGTTGGCAGCCCAGTTACAAATTTCGATTAGGGCGGCACTGAAAACAGGTTCGAGATCTATCACCTCCAGAATAGGTTTTATTTTTTCAATTGCCGTTGCCGGTTGTTCACCGCTGCTGAGTATAATGCCAATCAGTTCTCGGTTGCCAAATGGTACCCTGACCCGAATACCCGGGCGTGCGTCGAAATAAGGGGCCCAGTACTGGAAGCTTCGCCGTATTGGAACGGGCACCGCTATATCCAGATATAGTCTTGGTTTATTCATTGTTGTGCTTCATTTATATCTGCACATCTTGCTTCTCGCCAATACTCTGTTATGATTTGCGCCTTCGTAGAAACCGCCCACGTTAGGGGTACATTATGAAAGTTGAAACACATCCACAATATGAAGCAATCAAAGCGACCTGCAGTTGTGGCAATGTCATAGAGACAAGCTCGACTCTCTGTGAAGACATTCATCTAGATGTTTGCTCTCAATGTCATCCGTTTTATACCGGTAAGCAGAAAATGATCGATTCAGCTGGTCGAATTGATCGGTTTAATAAACGCTTCCGCCGCGGATCTTCCAGCAACTAACGTAGCTGTTTTAGTTAGAAAATTTGCTGGTAGGAGCTCTTCTTGTCCTCAACTGATTCTGCTGGTTGTAACTCAGGCAGGAACTCTGTGCGGAAAAATTCAAAGATCCCATCTGGATCTGTAGAGGAAGTCCTCAGGCCCGAATCAGGGTCTATTCGAACCGATACGATGCCGTCGGGCACTTTCACTTCTGGCCCTGATGGACTCGGTAGCGCTTGCTTGGCAAAGTCGATCCAGATAGCGATGGGCGTCGTAGACCCCCATTCTCTGTTACCAACCGGGCTATTGTCAGAAAACCCGGCCCAAGCGGTTGCAGCCAGGTCTTTTGTATAGCCCGAGAACCATATATCGGCATCATTAGTGGTACCGGTCTTACCCATGATGTCGTCTCTTTTTAGTTCTCTAAAAACCTTCGAGCCGGTGCCTCTTTTAATGGTGTCAGCCAGGATGCTGTTCATGATGTAAGCAACTCTGGGTTCGACTACCTGCATGGCAGGGTTCGGATATTCGCAGGGCCGAGAACACAAAGCGCTGGGCACAGCAGCAAATATCTGTTCATTTTTAAGCGACTGAATGGATGAAATCAGGTGCGTTTGAACTGATGCTCCACCGTTAGCTAAGATGCTATAACCCGTGACCACTTCTTCGGGCGTTAGAGAAATGGTTCCCCCTCCGAAAGCGAGTTGCACATTCTTTGGGAAATCTGTGGTGTCAAAGCCGAATCTGGATACGTAATCTACAATTTTCTCTGGGCCATAATCTAGAATAATACGTAGTGACACCAGATTAATGGACCTGAATAACGCTTCCCTTACCCGGATATTGCCACGAAAACTGTTACCTGAATTACGTGGCCGATAGGTTTCTTCAAGCTCGCCGCCGGGTAATACCACAGGCGCATCGTTATATATGGTTGCTGCTGTCAGGCCCGATTCCATGGCGCCGGCATAAAAAAATGGTTTGAAGTTTGAACCGGGTTGACGTTTCGCCTGAGTTGCATGATTAAATTGATTTAACCTGAAATCATAACCTCCCACGAGTGCTCTTATGGCGCCATTTTTGGGATCAGACGCAATGAAAGCACCTTGAATGGCCGGGATCTGGCCCAGCGCCCACTCGTCCTGGTCGATTGACTCAATTCTGATCAGGTCGCCTACCTGAACAATATCTGCTGGTGTTTTCGGCTGCCTGCCGCGGGCATTGACATTGATATAAGGTCGGGCCCAGCGCAGGCCTGACCATTCCAGCGTCACCTGACTTCCATCCTTGGTAAGTAAATCGACCGTGTTTTCGGATAATTTAATGACGATAGCGGGGTGCTGATTACCTATTACGTCCGTCTGTACCAATCTGGAAATCCAAGTGGCCGGGTAGCCAGCAAGCGGGTTTGCCAGATAATCTTGAGTTCCTCGTACTTTTCGTATTTCCGGACCTCGGTAACCATGTCTTCGATCATATTTGTTGAGTTGGCCTATGAGCGCGTTTTCTGCGGCTACTTGCATCTGGCTATCTATGGTTGTGTTAACGATTAAACCAGAGCTGTAGGCGGATCTCCCATACCGATTGAGGATTTCTGAGCGGACAATTTCAGCGACATATAGCGCTGGAAGGGCGATCTTACGGTCATGTACCTGGGCCGTGATAGGAGCTTGGACCGCTCTTCGGTGGGCTACTGTTTTAATTGAACCTTGTTCCAGCATCCGATTTAGGATCAGATTGCGCCTCTCCAGCGCCCTAACCGGTCCATTGATGGGATTACCCGCTTCAGGTGCCTTGGGTATTCCTGCCAGCATGGCCAATTGCGGCAAGGAAAGTTGGTCCACGTCTTTGCCATAATAGGTGTTAGCGGCTGCCTGGATTCCATAAGCATGCTTGCCAAATGGAATGACATTAAGATAAAGCGTGAGGATTTCCTGTTTGCTCAGGGCTTGCTCCAATTTTATAGCCAGTAGCATTTCTTTGAATTTCCTGATGAACCTGACCTCTGAAGCACCGGAGATGTTTTTCACCAGTTGCATGGTGATGGTAGAGGCCCCAGTTTTGATTTGGCCCGCATTGATGAGTAGTTGCCAGGTGGCATTAGCGAGCGTTACTAGATCGATACCGCTATGCTCAAAAAAACGTTTGTCTTCTGTATCAAGGATCGCATTGACAAAAGTTTTTGGGATTTTGTCATAGGTAATAGGGGTTAGGCGTTCACCATATTCCTGGATAAGGACCTGGTCCTGGCTATAAATACGCAGTGGGGCCTTCAGGTTAATATTGGTAAAGGTCTCGATTTCTGGGATTTGAGGGTTGAGGTATAAATACGCCGAAGCCAGGCCCATGCCAAGCAGCGCTGAAAGAGTTAACAGTATCCACAATAGGGTTCGGATTAGCATTGATATAGGTTGTTCTAGTTGATGAACAAAGCTGATTTAGTATCCAGCATTGATTCTCTCTGATTCTATTAGAATATCACAGTGGGGGGTAGATTTAGTGCTTGTCCGATTATGACTCTGGCTATTTGTGGAGTATAGTTGGATCGTTAGTGTAATGCGTAATTATGTTAGATTAAATTGAGAAACAGCAAGAAAATCAAGAGAATGCGACGTGTTTAGTTTCCTCAAAAACAAGCAAAAAAGTATTTTGGGTTTGGACATTAGCTCGACCTCAATAAAACTACTAGAACTTAGTAAGAGTGATGCCGGGCTGAGGGTCGAAAGTTACGGGGTGGAGCCTCTTCCCGAAAATGCAGTGGTAGAGAAGAACGTTGCCGCCATCGAGGAAGTTGGACTAGCGGTTCGACGCTTAAGAGAACGCTCAAAAACCAAGATGAAATCGGTCGCTGTAGCGGTGGCGGGTTCGGCGGTGATCACCAAAACAATTGAAATGCCCATTGTTTTGTCTGATGCGGAAATTGAAGATCGGCTGTACGAAGATGCTGATCAGTACATTCCTTATCCGCTCGATGAAGTGGCACTGGATTTTCAGGTGCAACGGGCCAGTCCCAAAAACCCTGAGATGGTTGAGGTGCTCATTGCGGCTTGTCGGCGTGAGAATATTGAGGCTCGTGTAGAAGCGCTTGAGATAGGAAACCTGACGCCTGAAGTCGTTGATATTGAAGCGTATTGTGTGCAGCGGTCGTTTGACTTATTGAATCTTCAACTGAATAAAATGACTGGCCAGGAACCGAAGCAACAGGTTCTGGGCGTCGTGGATATTGGCGCGACCATGACCACCTTATCGGTGCTGACAGGTTCGGGTGTGCCTTATACCAGGGAACAACTATTTGGCGGTAAACAGCTGACTGATGAAATTCAGCGGCGCTATGGTATGTCGGTTGCCGAAGCAGGCTATGCTAAAAAATTCGGTGGGCTGCCTGATGACTATGAAGCCGAAGTATTGATGCCATTCAAAGAGGCACTGGTACAACAGGTAATGCGCTCGTTACAATTCTTTTATTCTGCTACAGCCTATAGTGATGTGGATCACATTATTCTTGCAGGTGGCACAGCATCGCTTGAAGGTCTGGCAGAACTGGTTGCATCCAAGCTTGGTACGCCTTGCACAATTGCCAATCCTTTTGCTGCTATGTCAGTGAACCCTGATATTGATGAAGCTAGTCTCATGAATGATGCCCCCGCGATGATGATTGCCTGTGGTTTGGCGCTGCGGAGCTTCGATTAATGACTCACCAGGAAGAGGAATTACAGGAACACCGACGTGGCTGATATCAAAATCAATTTATTGCCCTGGAGGCAAAGAGTACGTGAAGAGCAGCAACGCCAGTTCATTAATATTGTTGCTGGTGTGATGGTGCTGGCCGTGCTTTGTCTGGTTTTACTGTGGCAGTATTATGGTAATAGAATTTCGGACCAGGAGGCCCGTAATCGTATATTGACTTCAGAATTATCGGTGCTTGAGAACAAAATTGAGGAAATTCGCTTGCTACAGTTGAAGCGAAAAGAATTATTGGACCGAATGAAAGTTATTCAGGAACTGCAGGGCAATAGACCGATCATGGTCAGGTTATTCGATGAACTGGCGCGGCAGTTAGCAGCCCGGGTTTTCTTTGAGGAAGTTCGGATGACAGGAGATACCATCTTTGTCAGTGGTGTTGCAGAGGACAATAATCGTATTTCGAATCAACTTCGTAATTTCAGTACTTCGGATTGGTTTGTACTTCCTAATGTGACAAAAATTGATGCCGACGACCGTTATGGACCATTAGCGAGTCGGTTTTCGTTGAGCGTAATGCGTAGCTCACCGAAGCAAAGAGAGGAAGCTGAGTAATGGCTTTGCAGGATGTTTTACAGTCTCTTCGCGATATTAATCTAAGTGATATTGATATCAATGACCTGGATTTCAGTAGCGCTGGGCAATGGTCAGCGCCAGTCAAGGGTCTCACCGCCCTGTTTGGCTTCGCAATTGTATTGGCCGCCGGATATTTTTTTCTGATTACAGATATGCAGGCAGAGTTTAAGGCAGCGAAAAGCCAGGAACAAACCTTAAGAGAATCGTTTGAAATAAAATACCAGCAAGCAGGTTTGCTGGAGGATTACCGCCAGCAAGCAAAAGAAATGGAAGAAAAATTTGAATCTATTTTGCGGAAACTGCCATCGGATACGGAGATTCCGGGATTGATTGAGGATATCACTGAGGTTGGCATTAAAAATGGGCTGATATTTAATCAGATTGATCTGCAGGAAGAAGAGCAACTCGAGTTCTATGTCGAAAAACCCATTAATATAGAGGTGACCGGTGGTTACCATGAATTGGGAGCTTTCGTCAGCGATGTGTCAGATCTCCCGAGGATAGTGACCCTGCATGATTTCGAAATAACGCGCAAAGGCGGGAGCTCGTCGGGTGTGGAAAATCGAGGTGGGCTTTTGACTATGAAAATAACGGCTAAGACTTATCGATATAGTGTTGAACGTGAATAGAGCAATCAGATTAAATAGCGAACTGGTTCGAAGATGGCTTGTTTCCTTTGCCATACTTTTACTGTCTGCTTGTGGAAGTTCGAGCGATAATAGCGACTTGAGGCAATTTATCAGTGATGTTTCGGCCAAACCCAGAGGTAAGATCCCGGGGATACCTCAGTTTGAAGCTTATGAGCCATACAAATATGGTGCTGCTAACCAACGTAGTCCATTTGAGCCGCCGGTGGTGATTGTAGATCGGGGTCGCAATAACATAACAACGCAGATTCGGCCGCCGGCTGATCACGTAAAGCAGCCGCTTGAATTATTTAACATTGCCTCGCTGGCTATGGTCGGTACCCTGGCAAGGAACCAGGTCCAGTGGGGTCTAGTACTGGACCAGGAAGGCGTGGTGCATCGCGTTCAGGTGGGCGATTACATGGGTACCCAGTGGGGAAAGATAAAACGAATCCGCGAATCAGGCATTGATCTGGAGGAAATTGTCAGTGATGGTGCTGGAGGGTGGTTGCCAAGAGCGCGCAGTATTGAAATGCTGGGTGGTAACTAATGAATAGCATAAGTCGGAGAATGATATGACAGGTGTTTTTTCGAAACGGCCGACTCGTGGCCTAAACTGCTTTTTGACGCAGGCTTTCATATTATCCTTAATGCTTTTGGCGAGTGCTTTCAGCTCTGCAGAAGTTGCCATGCAAAGTATTGAGTTTTCGACCTTACCGGGAGACCGTGTTGAAATTCGTATGAATTTTGATGGAATGCCACCAGAGCCTTCGAGTTATTCTATTGAACAGCCCGCCAGGATCTCATTAGACCTGTTTTCGGTACAGAGCAATCTAGCGTCTAAATACCACCCCCTGGGCAATGGCAATGCGAGAAGTGTCACCGTGTTGGAAACCGAAGACCGCACCAGGGTTATCGTTGCGTTAAGCGAACTGGTTGGATATCAGACGCAGAGGCAGGGCAATTCTCTTTATCTCCTGGTTGGCAGAGACTTACAGAATGTTAAAGCAAAGCAATTATCTGCGGCCTCCATTGATAGGTCCTTAGCAGGTGGGACCGACGAGCTTCAAGACGTCCATCAACAGCAGATCCTTGATGTCGATTTTCGTAGAGGCGATGCTGGTGAAGGTAGAATCATTGTCAAGCTATCTGATTCAGGAATTGGCATCGATGTCAGCAATGAGGGTGGTAAAATTAAAGTTACCTTCCCGAATACTGACCTTCCGCAGACATTGCAGCGAAGGCTGGATGTAGCGGATTTTGCAACCCCGGTGAAAATCGTCGATGCCCTGCGCGAAGGCGATGCAAGTACTGTGACCATAGAGCCGATTGGTGAGTATGACTATCTTGCCTACCAGACTGATGAGATGTTTACCTTGGAGGTAAAACCGCTGGATGCATCTGAGTCTAAAACGACTAGCGAACGGGCTTTCCTGTACCGAGGCGAGAAGCTTTCTCTGAATTTCCAAGACATTGAGATTCGCTCTGTTCTGCAATTATTAGCTGAATTTACAGGCCTTAACCTGGTTGCCAGTGATACTGTTGCCGGTAGGATTACCTTAAGATTGCAGAACGTTCCCTGGGATCAGGCGCTTGATATCGTGATGCGCACAAAGGGCTTAGGTAAGCGCATGGAGGGGAATGTTCTGATTGTCGCGCCAGCGACAGAATTAGCCGCTCGGGCTAAATTAGAGCTGGAGAACCTGCAACAGATATCTGATCTGGCACCCTTGCGGACTGAAATAATCAAAGTCAAATATGCGAATGCCTCGGAACTGCTGAGCCTGTTTACGTCCGAGGGAGGTGGTTCGAACAATCAGGATATGGGCGGTGGTGGTTCGCCCCAGGGTGGCGAGGGAACCTCTCGAGGTCTTATTTCAAGCCGCGGATCGGTGTTCGTTGATGACCGTACGAACTCAATTATCCTGACCGAGACGGCTGAAAAATTGATTCAGTTCAGGGAATTGTTAGAAAAATTAGATGTTCCTGTGCGGCAAGTACTTATTGAAGCCAGAATTGTAAAAGCAAGTGATAGCTTTAAGCGTGAAGCTGGGATTAGATGGGGAGCCTATGGGGGTAGAGTCTATGATGATGGTACCCGCCTCCAGTATGGTAATTCTCTGGATACGGTACAGGCCTTTCGGGAAGGTACTGAACCTGATAATAATCTCATTGTCGACCTTGGAACCAGTTCGGGAAGAACCGGCGGGTTTGCGTTTGGCTTGGTCAACGATGATTTCCTGCTCGACCTTGAATTGCAGCTTTTTGAAAGTGAAGGCATGGGGGAGACGGTTTCCAGACCAACCATTATCACTTCAGATAAGCATACCGCATCGGTGAATTCAGGAAGTCAGATACCCTATCAGCAAGATACCGGGGGGGGTGCCACAGCGACAAGTTTCATCAGTGCTACGGTTGGCCTGACTGTGACACCGCAGATTACTGCAGATGACCGTATTATTTTGGAATTAAACGTGACCAATAATTCCAGAGGTGACCCGACT
>Ga0206679_10000359_pt1 | contig 37794 bp, 33 predicted proteins | sample M110012015metaG_FD_155464 | JGI IMG/M metagenome (GOLD analysis project Ga0206679, IMG submission 155464) | Ammonia-oxidizing marine archaeal communities from Monterey Bay, California, United States - M1 100m 12015 | ecosystem: Environmental > Aquatic > Marine > Intertidal zone | place: USA... | reverse complement strand
GGTAGTTGGGATAAAAGTATCTTAACTGCTGAAATCGGTGGGCCAACTGAAGTGGGCGGCAAACCGACGGGCTTTTATCTCTATGGCGAACTGGAAAACTCAGGAAGTTTTTATTCAAATGCACCTGGAGTTGAACAAAGCCTGATTCAGGCCAGTTTTGACATGGACCTGAGCGATAATGTCCGTATTCAGTTCGGTGGAATGTACCATGATTATAAAGGTTCACAGAATGCCGGTTGGAATCGCTTGACCCAAGATCTGATCGATAACGGTACCTATATTACGGGTGTTCCGATACCACTTGACGCAAACGGAGATGGTAAGATATCCCACCAGGAGTTTGACGTGACAGGTAGTGGTTTCACTGACCTGAACCCCTTTGCATGGTGGGTTGGTGCGCTTGGTCCAGACTATCAAGGCACATTTGAAGAGTTCATCCAACCATTAGGTCCATTCGACATGTTTGATAGAGACCTCATGGCGTTGCAGAATGTAGGCACTGCGATACTAGACCCTTCGGCTACCTTGATTGCCGCTGATGATACTCTGGAAAATCAGGTGACCACGCTCTACTTCGATGTGATCGTTGATGCTGAGTCGGGCTGGCAGTTCAAGAACCAGTTGTTTTACGAGGGTTATGAAAACCTGAATGAGAATGCTTATGGCTTCTCGCAGTTTCACGATTCCTATGTAATAGAAGATAAACTGGTGATCAGTCGGGTATTTGAAAGTGATAGCTTGACCACATCAATTCAATTCTCGCCGTCTATCCGATTCACAGATTTTGCTCATGGAGATGATTACACCAATGAGTATTTTCACAGAAGAGATTTGACCGGGCCGAGTACGGCGCTGGACGCGCGGCTATTGGCAACTCGAATTGATGACGACTATACCGAGTACTATCTGGGCGAATATACTGACGTCGGTATCGCTTTCCTGGCTGACCTGACATGGCAGAATGGTTTGTCTGTGTTGCTAGGTGCTCGATATGACTCCATTGATATGGAAAGCCGGCAGGTAGCGGATAAACTGTTACTGGCGAGTTCAAATAACTTTTGTACAGATGGCTCCTGTATCGATCTCGAGGCAGATAATGATGTCTCGGGCACGTCATGGACCTTCAGCATATCCTATGAGATAGGTGATACTGGGGTGATTCCTTATGTGACCATGTCTGAGCAAGCAACGGTAATCGCTGGTCAGGGTGCCGAGCTCACGGTTGGCAATGTCGCTTCTGGAGAGGCTTTCGACACATCTGAGCTCACCGAGTTCGGCATTAAGGGTCAAGTGCTCGATAGCCGACTGTATTTCTCGTTGTCAGCTTATGAACAGGAAAGGACAGACTTTTCTGCGCAATCGATTGTGACAAACCAGGCGGTTCGAACGGAAGGTACTGAGTTTGAAATTCGATGGTCGGTTAATGAGTCTCTGTTGCTGGGAATGACCTATACCGATATCGAGGCTATCAATCTAGCAAGCATCGAAAACGGGCGCCGCTTCAGTTTCTTCGGTGCTGAAGACCTCCCCAATATTGATCCCTGGTTGTTGTGGGGTGGTCAGGTTGGCGGAAATATAAGCGTCGAAGCCAGTGGAGGTGCACGTGCTGGTATGCCGGAGAATATATTATCAGTCTATGGAACCTATTCTTTTGGTAATGGCTATAGTTTGAGTGCCAGTGTTGCTGACGTTGACTCAGTCGCTTCAAGCTTCTCCAACGGTGTTACCTTGCCAGCTTATACGTTGGTTAACCTGAGCTTAGGTTGGGAGAGTGAGAAGTGGAGTATCACAGTGAGTGGTAAAAACTTGACCGATGAACGGTACTTCAGAGCAAACTTCCCGAACTTGTTCGGTAGTGCGATTGTACTCCCTGAATTACCCAGACATTATCAGGCAAGGCTCGAATATAGCTTCTGATTGTTTTTAAAAGCTGATCAAATAAGGGGGCTGTCAAATGCCCCCTTTTTTTTGCGAGGAGAGAAGTAAACGTGAAGTTTTTGTTTTGTACTGCATTGGTGTTGGGTGCTTTACAGCAGGCCCAGGCGGGAATTGCCTCACCTTTAGCTGTCAAGGTCGTCATCGTGACTATGATGGAGATAGGTGAGGATACTGGCGATCGAGCTGGCGAGTTTCAGTTATGGAAAGAGCGCAGGAACTTGACTCAGCAGTTCCCCTTTCTGGGTGGTCGTGACCTTCATTATGATCCTGAAACAGGACTATTGGTGATGGTGACCGGCATAGGTACAGCACGATCTGCTGCGGCTACAATGGCGCTAGGGCTGGATTCGAGGTTCGATTTGAGCCAGAGTTATTGGATTGTTTCGGGAATAGCAGGCTTTGATCCCGCCGATGCGTCAGTGGGTTCGGCAGCCTGGGCCGAATATCTGGTAGATGGGGATTTATCCCACGAAATTGATGCACGAGAGATTCCGGAAGACTGGCCGTTTGGCTATTTTGCTCGCTATACCAAGAGACCTTTTGATGAGGATAAACCAGAACCGACTGGAGAGATGTATCAATTGAATACGGACCTGGTTAACTGGGCCTATGAATTAACGAAAGACATCCAGCTTCCAGACAATGACCAGACAAGAGAGTACCGAATGCTATACAGTGATCATCCCATGGCGAGAAAACCGCCCTTCGTACTGAAAGGTGATCATGTTGCTGCTCTGACTTTCTGGCATGGGGAACGTATGAATGACTGGGCTAATCAATGGGTTCGATACTGGACAGACGGCCAAGGTGAGTTTGTCTCTTCGGCAATGGAGGATACTGGCACCTATCTGTCATTGAGCTGGCTGGACCGGATAGGCCGAGTGGACAAGCAGCGTATGCTGGTTCTTAGGACGGCCAGTAATTACACCATGCCGCCGCCTGGCGTGAGTGCAGCAGAAAATCTACAAGCAGAAAATGAAGGCTATTCAGGTTTGGGTCTCGCCCTGGAGTCAGCGTATATAGTGGCATCGAAAGTCGCTGATACCCTCATAGCTGGTTGGCATGGCTATGCAAAGGACCTGCCTGGCCAAGAAGGGTAAGCTATGACAAAAGCGGCCTTACAGTTCGTTGAGCGGACACCAAAGGCGGAACTGCATGTTCATATTGAAGGTACTTTGGAACCGGATTTACTACTTCTACTCGCCGATAAAAACGCCATATCATTGCCTTACAGAACCTTGGACGACGTTTCCAGGGCTTATCAGTTTGGGGATTTACAAAGTTTCCTGGATCTATATTACCTTGGCGCCAGTGTGCTGGTCGAAGAAGACGACTTTTATGAACTGATGTGGCGATATCTGTGTCAGTGTAGGAACCAAGGCATAGTCCATGCTGAAATCATGTTCGATCCGCAAACCCATATCCGAAGAGGGGTAGCTCTGGAGACAGTGCTGTCCGGGTTTTCTCGGGCGATCACAAAGGCGCAGCAGGATTGGCAGCAATCGGCATTACTTATACTCTGTCTGCTGCGTGATTTGCCTGAATCTGAAGGGTTGCAGACGCTTCACCAGGCAGCACCGTTTGTTGAGCAGATAACCGCGATAGGATTGGATAGCGCAGAAATTGGTAATCCGCCAGGGAAGTTCAAGCAGGCTTTCAAGCTTGCCACAGACTGGCAATTAAGGAAGGTTGCGCATGCCGGTGAGGAAGCCGGCCCGGAATTTATCAAAGAAGCACTTGTCGAGTTAGGCGTAGAGCGAATTGATCATGGTGTGCAGTGTACGAATGACCCTGAATTAGTCCTGAGCCTGGCTCAGGCCAAGGTGCCACTGACCGTTTGCCCTCTGTCAAACGTCAGGCTTAAAGTTTATAACGACCTTAGCCATCACCCGATTCTAGGATTACTGGATTCGGGCGTGCAGGTGACTGTTAATTCAGATGATCCAGCCTATTTCGGTGGCTATTTAATGGAGAATTTTAATGCCATAGAGCGGGCATTGGGCCTGACCGAAATACAATCTCGACAACTAATAAGCAACAGTTTTACGGGTAGTTTTCTAACCTCAGAACGTAAGAATTATTACCTCGATCAGTTACAGTAATAGCCAAAAGCCTTCAATCCATGCACTCCTCCATTGGGATAATGTAGATAGAGTAGGTGGCTTAGTTCTGTTGTCGAGGTGACTTTAAAGCGATGATAGGTGTCAGCGCGAAGTTCCTTAAAGGGTATTAAAGCCAGCCAGTGACGTTCATCAACCGATAAATCAATGTTGAAGCCGGTCGACTTTCCGTTCAGATCACTGCGGTAGAGCTGATTATTCATATATTCGGTGAAGTTTTCTGGGATGACCTGCCGGCCATCCTCGAAGGTAATGCGCCATCTGGGAAGGGTAGACAGGGCTTCCTGGAAATTCTCAACGCTGGGCAGACCAAACAGGTAACAGGCCAGTGGGGCGTTCAGTCGATGCAGATAGGTATCGACTATCATCTCTTCAATAATGGCGTTCTGTTTCAGGGTAAATATGGCCTGTTCTCCAAAACCGGTCCGAGCTGATTCCCAGCCGACCATATGGGATTCCAGTCGGTCTCCCCTGACTGCATCTGCAGGATGACCGTAATGTTGGTTAGAGACATGTGAAATGGTCGCGTCAGCCAGTAGGTTAGCTTTGCTTTCAGGGGCGTTGAAGCGCTCGCCTAAAAGCTGAATGCGGGCGATACCACCTTCCTGATGGCAGCGGACCAGGCATTCGTCTGCTTTTGCTGGCTCGATGGGAAAGCTATGATTTGAATCTGGATTAAGTTTTTGCCGGTCAAGAATGATTTGCCGCTGGCCCTGGTAGATCAACTCGACTGAGACAGCCTGAACCTGGTTCCCGGTGAACCAGAGGGTGCTGATGTCAATCTGGCTGACCAGGGCTGACGGGTTCAGGCCGATAAGCAGGTAGTGTTCTGCATCGGGATTATAGTGGAAACCCTGGGCCGGGAGGTCAACGCGAGTCCCGATATGGCGAGCTGATTCAAAGCCCCAATACTGGGCGCCCATATGAGAATATTGGTCTTGACGGTTCTCCGGCATTTCAGGTCGGGTGACTTCATGCGGGTTTGTAAATGATGAATCGCTGTATTCTAGCAATCGGGTTTCGAGAATTTTCATAGTCGTAATTGTCGAGGTTTCACTAATGTGATTTCGTCGCAATTTGGTTGTGTCATCTGACTGTCAATGACCAGGAAATCAGATTCCTCTTCAAGCGCTAAACTGTAATGGTGCCAGGTTCCAGGATGGTAATTTACGCCCTGACCCGGGCTAGCAAGAAAAGCTTCAATGCGAGTTTCATCGAGTTGCCCCGGCGGCGCGACAACCACCAGGTAGGGCCGCTGTGACAACGGGAAAAAAGCCTGACTTGCCAGGGGATGATTTTCCATACAGTAGATTGTAATGGGTAAGGGTAGAGGACTACTTCTAAATATACTCAAGCAGGGTTTGCCATTTCCTGAACTGATTTTAAGGTTAGCCAGATTATCAAATCGTTGAGTGTTGCCCTCATTGATATTGATAACCTCAGTGGCCTCGGCGGCAGAGATGACATCCCCATAGGGGGCAAAAGCGGCAAGGGTGAGAGGCTGGATATTCAGTTGCTGGTCATTCATCGCCAGGTAAAGCCCTGTAAGGTGAGGTGACTGAGGATGCTATTGCCCACCAAAAAAGCAGGTTGCCTCAGATTTGTTTATTTACCGAGGATAACGCATAAAGAACCGCTTGCCACCCGCTATGACTAGAAATTTGGTTCAAGCAGTAGGCTGGTGTTGTTAGTGTTTAGAACCGCGATTAACAGCGAGCAGCAAATACTGAACTGGATTTGCTTTGGTGGTTAAAAAGGAACGGCTCCTCCTAATGATTACCAGCGACTTCGGCATTAAACATCGCGTTGATGAGGTTCTCAGGCAGAGGCTTGGTTAGTTTTGACACAATCACCGTTAGCGCAATCGATACGATTTCTCCCATGACAGCACAGGAATAGGGATTAGGTCCCTCACCCTCTAGCCAGGTAACCGCAGCAAATAAGGGCGTATCGGTAAACCAGGCTGGCTCCAGTAACTGTGAGTGCAGGACAATAAATACGCCGAACCCACCGAGGAGGCCAGCAAAAGCCCCTTTGGTAGTCACGCCGCGCCACAAGGCACCAATCACCAGTGGTCCGGCAAACGCAGCCATCATGCCGCCAACGCCAATCCAGACAATGAGCGCGACGTTGACTTCCATTAAAGACCAGGCCATAGCCATACAGATAATTAGGACGATAATGGTCGAAACCCTGCTGATCGTAAGCACTCGCTGATCTAATTGCTCGGCACTCAGGTCGGGACGGGTGATGGGTACAATAGTCCGGCGATACAGATCATTAGCGATGATCTGGGAGGAGGAGATAACCAGACCATCTGCTGTACTCATAACGGCAGACAGTACACCGACACCGATGAGTGCTGCTAGCCAAGTCGGAAACAGCTCAATGAATAACAGGGGAAGAGATTGATTAGGGTTGGCGCCGGTTGCATAGAGAAGATCACCGAAGTGCGCTCGAGCCAGTAGCCCACCGACTCCGAGCATCCCCAGCGTCAAGCCGAACAGTGCTGCCAGTTTTACAAACTGCATGCGATCGCCGGTGGAATCAAGCGCCCACAGCTTGTTGCCTAGATGGGGCAGTAAACCAAGGGGCATATGCGCAAAAGCGATCACAAAAATGGACCACCAGGAATGATACAGGGGTGTGGCCGGGTTTAATGGGGTGGTCAGATTAGAGTCCTGCGCTTCCAGGTTTGCTAACATTCCACTGAAGCCGCCCTCGATACCGTAACCGGTCATCGTCAGGAAAATGACGACAACGGCTAGCAAAAGCATCATCGCACCCTGCGCGCCATCAGTGAGAATATCCGCGTGAGCGCCGCCGAGTAAAATATAAATGAGCAGTACCAGTGTTGTTATTATCAGTGCCCAGTCTGAGTCCAAGCCCAGCATGATCTCAAACATGACTACCCCGGATACCAGTTGTCCCGCCAGATAAAAGAACAGGACCAGGGAAAGCAGCGAAACCAGAAGGCGCATGATATCAGATTGATACCGGTCTCCAAGATATTCGGGTATAGACCGATTACCAAACCGATTTCCGGAAGTGGCGATAAGGCGCATAGAAATTAGGATGCCGAAATAGACCCCTATGGGATAAAGGAAGTTTCCCCAGTTGGCCGCGAGCCCCCATTCATAAGATAAAGCCGGACTTCCAAGGAAGGTTGCCCCACTCGCAGTCGACGCGGCGAAAGCCAAAGCCAGAAAATAAGGACCGTATGCTCCTCTGGCTGTAGCGAAATCATCAGCGTGCTTTATTTGGCGCTGGGCGTAGAGCCCGATGCCTAGCATTGCGCTAATGTAAAATACTAGAAATATCCAAGACCAGGTAGTCAAACTCATATGGCAATCCCTCTTGCCTGCCATTGAAGCATTTTTGTTGGTTGGGTCACAAGTGATAAGGTTTTTTGGGTACCATAATTCGGGTGAATTAATATTGATTCGGGACTATAGACTTGGGGCCGAGAAAGGATAATGATGCTGGTCCTGAGGAGCGTCAATGAAAATACTTAGTTTTGCGGCTAATGTCATCCTTGCTTTCGTGATTTATACATCAAGCACTGGTTTAGCTGAACAGATCCCACCTGCTGAACAGGTCGTATTCAGGACACTCAATGGCATACCCATGCACGAGATACCGGTTCAGAAATATGCTGATGCGGAATTCATCATAAAGGTAGATGGGGAAGTCGAAGAGCAGATTTGGGAGACAGTGCCGGCGTACGACAATATGATTGTCACGACGCCTTTCACAGGTCAGCCTGGTGCTTTTGCTACTAAAATACGCATGGCTGCCACAGATAAAGGTATGTATGTTTCCTCGGTTATGTTTCAGCCGAATGAAACGCTGACTCGCCGCCTGTCCGCTAGAGACCAGTTTTTAGACCGGGACGTTTTCGGGTTTACCATGGATACATCCGGTGAGGGCCTGTTTGCCTACTGGTTTATGGTGGCTTTGGGTGACTCTCTGACCGATGGCAAGGTATTACCCGAGCGCCGGTATGAAAATGATTGGGATGGTGCCTGGCTGGGTCGTTCAGCTGAATTTGAAGGCGGCTGGAGTGTCGAGATGTTTCTGCCTTGGTCTATGTTCAATATTCCCAAAGGGGATGGTCCCAGAGATATTGGGTTTGCAGCGAGCCGGCATATATCCAGTTTTAATGAGCGCTACCAGTGGCCTGGGCATCCCTATTCAACTCCTCAGTTTGTAACTGCACTCAACAATTTTGTTGTTGACGGCGTTCAGCCAAAAAAGCAGTTTTCGCTGATACCTTATGTCGCGGCCGTTCAGGATTCAGCCAGGGATCGCAATGAAATTCGTGGAGGGTTCGACCTGAATTGGAAGCCTTCTACTTTGTTGGAGCTGACGCTCAGTCTTAATCCTGATTTTGGGGCGGTTGAGGCAGATGACGTGGTGCTGAATTTGACAGCCTTGGAAACCTTTTTTCCGGAAAAACGCCTTTTCTTCCTCGAAGGTAATGAAGTATTCGCGACAACGCCCAGATCCAATAGCGGTAACGCTTATCGTGAACTCAGCAATGAAGACTACGCCAATACATCAAGACGAGCGTTTGTCTCTGACTTTTTCCCTTCACCGTTGTCGTTATTAAATACCCGCCGAATAGGCGGTACCTTTAATCAGATGACCCTTCCGGCCGACGTGAATTTAAATAGGGGAGAACGGGACCTGCCCACAGACCTGCTAGGGGCTGTCAAGTTTACTGGCTCGTATGATGACCTTCGGTACGGCATTCTAGCAGCCGCTGAAGATGAATCCGTCTGGTTGGGAACTGACGCATTGGGTAAACCAGTAGACGTTATGGCTGAGGGTCGAGAGTTTAGTGTTGTGCGTTTTCTTTACGAGAAGTCGGAGAGAAACAGGGTCGGGATTGGATATCTGGGAACCCTGGCCAGTGGTCCGCAGTATGATGCACGGGTACACGGTTTTGATATGCACTATGCGTTGGCCAACGGAAACCTATCATCTGATCTTCAGTTGATTGCCAGTGATGTGGATGGGTTGACTGGCCATGGTGGTGTCCTTGATATTCGGTATGTCTCCTCACAGACCTTCCAGCATAAATTGGAATTCGATTATTTTGATCAAAGCGTGGATATCAATGACCTGGGTTTTCTCAGCCGAAATAATTATAGAGGTGCTCAATATGTATGGAGCTATACGAAACCTGCTTCGGGAAAACTCAACAAGGGAACGCGTGGCACGCTTGTTGTGCGGCACCAGTCAAACCTGAGCGCTGGGCAGGTAATTGACAGCGGTATTTACTGGCGACAGAAAATTGAATTGCCGGGCCGGAATACCTTTCGATCCCTGTTTGCCTATCTACCTGAGTACTATGAGGACCTGGATAGCAGGGGCAATGGTGCTTATCGAGCTGAGAAACGTTTATATTGGAATTTACTGTGGGCGACGGATGCCAGCAAGATGCTTAGCTTTTCTACAGGTTTCGGTCGTTTTCAGGAGAACCTCGGTGGCTGGAGCGGGAAGGCCAGTGCCGGCGTAACGATGCGATTTACTGACAGCCTGTATATGGATTTTGACGTAAAATATACTCGTCGCAAGGGCTGGATCGTTCATCAGGGTCAGCGCTATTTTGGTGCCTATGATGGCTTGGACTGGCAGCCAAGTGTTGACGTGAACTGGTTCTTAACGCCTGGCCACCAGCTCAGGTTTTCCCTGCAATGGGCTGGTGTGAAAATGTCCGAAAATGGGTTCTACACCGTACCGGAGCAGGATGGCGATTTGGTTATTGCCACCCGAACCCAGCCTGATCATGATTTTACGGTCAGTTTGTTGACCACCCAGATCCGTTACCGATGGGAAATTGCGCCCTTAACGGATCTGTTTGTGGTTTATAATCGTGGTAATCAGTTACCGTTTCGTCATCGGGACGAGTTTTCAGAACTGTTCTCGGATACGTTCCAGGATCCTATCGTCAATACCTTAATTGCCAAGTTTCGATACCGGTTTGGGAATTAAAGCTGGACCTTGGTGAGCCTGCTCTTCTACAGCCTAAAAAGGGCGCAGGATTCCAGTTGGAACCTATGCCCTGGGACTGATTAGTCCCGCTGACAGGTGAGTCGGTGATCCGGCCATGACGAATCCACAGTGAGTTGAAGCGGGGAAATAGAATCCCGGTCACAGTTTTTCGATGAGATGGGATTTACTCCGGATCAACCCCAGGTTTGGAATTTACTCGACTCGGAATAATCGTCAATAGCCGTTTCTGCACGCATTTTTTCAGTGCTGTTATGGGTCTCGGGGTCGAGAGGTAAACCAGTTCCGTTAGCAATTTTGGTGATACCGTTAAAGCCGGCGATTACAGCGATGGCCTCGACCGTGGTTTTTTCTCCCAGCTCATCGATAGCACGCTTTCGGGTTATTTGGATAGCGGACTGAGAACCCGCTATCACAGCCTCTGCCAGTGCCAGCAAGGTAGATTCCGCTGTTATTCCTATGGCGAGTTTACTGGTATCGGTTAGCTTGCCCAGGTTGAATGATGTCTCTGTTCTGGCGCCACTTCGACGAAGCAGCATGGCATGTGAGGTAGTTCAGTAAAAGCACTGATTTAACGAAGAAACCCTGGCCGCGAGCATTTCGGTCTGGCTTCGGGACAAATCAAATGCCAGGTTAGCTAGTTGGTAGTGGTTCCGCATCACTTTAAAAAATAGATCAATGGCGCTGGGAACTAAGCCCATTGCCCTGGCAATATTAGGGGTGCTGGGCAAGCCGGTATCTGAGGGTTCAAGCGTGACATCGAGAATAGGCAGCCAGGCCCCCTTATCAATTACATTTGGATTAGAGATTCTGGTTGGTGCTCCCTTTCTGTGTTCCTGCGGTGCTGGTAAGGGTTGTCCGGTGCCGGTGGCAAAGGTATCGATTATAACGCCACAGGCGACGATCCCGAGTATCTCAATGTATGCCTCAGCAGATAGGTCTTCAGTCACCTGATTAAACCAGGATTGGGTCAGACGCCCGGAGTCGTGACTGATCCTGTGAATGACTTCAATGTAGCCAGCAGGAAGGTCTGAAACACTATCGTGACTGCCTTCGATGCCATAGGGGGACAAAGCCTTGCTTCTGTTCTGGCAGAGGATGCAATTGCTGGCATGTCGGCTTTCTAGAAGGACCTGGTTGCGAGTCTCGCCGTCCAGCCATGTACCGGGCCCGGCAATTTCCTCAAGCGCAACTCGATGTGAATCGTTGATAGCTATGGGTATTTGCATGCAATGGCCTGCTTTAGTTACTTGATGTTCAGGATTGTGGAACAGTAACTGGCGGGGGTCAATAAGTAGTGTTGAGCGAGTTGGTATGTTACCAACTATGGCGTTATGTTAGTTTCCAGGTCAACTACTGAAGGCGCTGTCCAATCAGATGGAAAAGCCCTAGCAGAGGTGTACAGGCAGATATGCCCCGGTAGACAGAGATGTCTGTGGATATAAATGGGATATATCTTTAAAAAATTAGATAGATAGGTAAAAATTTGGGAATACTATAAAAAAATACGTTATATCAATAAAAAAATAGGGAATGGTGAATAAAATGGGGTGTATTATCCATTGACTGGAACAAATCTCCGGTTAAATGGCACAAATCTCCAATTAAATGGGAAAACCTGTAATTAAATGGCACAAACCTCCAGTTAAATGGGGAAACTTCTAGTTAATTGAAGCAAATCTCCAGCCGATTAGGAAAACCTCCAATTAAATGCAGCAGACCCTCAGTTAAATGCAATGGACCCTCAGTTAAATGCAATGAACTATTAGTTAAATAGAACGTATCAGTCGTTTAATGGGAAAAACCATTTAAACAATGGAAAACTAGTTTTAATGCAGTTGGTAATTCTATTGAATAAATTAGTAATACTTTAAATGGATGCGACACAGTATTGAACAATCCAGATCTGTGAACAAACAAGAGAGATAAGCGACTATTATGACAATCAACATAGGTATTAATGGCTTTGGCCGAATGGGTCGTTTGGCTTTGAGGGAATCCTGGGGGTCTACCGAATTCAGGGTGGCGCATATTAACGAGAAGGCGGGTGATGCCGTCAGTGCCGCACATTTGCTGCATTTTGATTCGATACATGGTACCTGGGAACATAGTGTCAGTGCTGATGCGACGACCAGCCAGATTATCGTTGGCGATGAACGAATCAGTTATTCACAATGCTCAGATATCAAAGAAACCCCCTGGTCTGAAGCAAAAGTAGATATGGTTCTTGAATGCACGGGCGAGTTCAAGACTGAGCAATCACTGGCTGCCTACTTTGAACAGGGTCTACAGAAAGTGATTGTCGCTGCCCCGGTTAAGGGTTATCCGGAGGACCAGGTTCTCAATGTGGTTATGGGTATTAATGATGATAAATACCATGACCAGGATATTGTGACGGCCGCCTCTTGTACCACCAACTGTCTGGCACCTGTGATTGATGTTCTCCATAGCCGGTTTGGGATTATCCATGGCTCGATGACGACGATTCATGATATTACCAATACACAGAGTATCCTTGATCAATATCACCCCGACCTTCGTCGCGCCAGAGCTAGTAGTCTGTCTTTAATTCCGACCAGTACAGGATCAGCTACTGCGATCACAGAGATTTTTCCTGAGCTTAAAGGTCGCCTTAATGGCATTGCGGTGAGAGTGCCTATGGCAAATGCATCTCTCACAGATTGCGTTTTTGAACTGAATTCGGCGGTGACCAGAGAGCAGGTCAACCAAGCTTTTGCAGAGGCTGCCGAAGGTCGCCTCAAGGGTATACTTGGCTATGAAGAGCGGCCACTGGTATCGGTCGATTATACCAATGACCGTAGATCGGGGATTGTAGATGGTTTGTCGACAATGGTGATTGATAACACCCAGGTCAAAGTGCTCATCTGGTATGACAATGAAATGGGATATATTAATCGAATGATAGAACTGGCAACTAAAGTCGCTAAATCAATTTGACCAAGGCGATGGCAATACCCTCAAAATCAGCAACCAGCCAATACCTTACCGTAACGCTCAGTTACTGGGCCTTCACGCTTACTGATGGCGCGCTGCGCATGCTCGTTTTGCTGTTTTTTCACGAGCAAGGTTACAGCCCACTGGAACTGGCGACGCTTTTCCTGCTTTACGAGCTGTTTGGCATGGTCACGAATTTGTGGGGAGGCTGGCTGGGAGCCAGAATTGGCCTTACCCTGACCATGCAATTTGGCTTGTTATTGCAGATCTTTGCATTGAGCCTTTTACTCGTCGACCAGACGATAATGACTGCCGTGTATGTCATGATCGCGCAGGCCATCTCAGGTATTGCCAAAGACCTGAATAAGATGAGCGCTAAAAGCAGTATCAGGCTGCTGCTTGCAGACGACGAGCAGAACCGATTATATCGTTGGGTTGCATTGCTGACGGGATCAAAAAACACGTTGAAGGGTCTAGGGTTTTTTCTTGGTGGAGCGATGTTAGCGGGGTTCGGTTTTAGGGGTAGTATCCTGGGTATGGTCATGCTGCTTGTGTTGACCTTGCTGAGCGGTTTGCTACTGCTCGAGAGACAGCATGGAAACCTGCAGATCAAGGTCTCCCAGCTGTTGTCCAAGAGCCCTTTGATTAATCGTTTGTCGGCAGCCCGGTTCTTTTTGTTCTGTTCCAGGGATGTTTGGTTCGTTGTCGCCCTGCCAGTCTATTTGCAGGTCCAGCTTAACTGGAGCTTTGTTCAGGTGAGTGGGCTGATGGCAAGCTGGGTGATCTTCTATGGCATGGTCCAGGCTATAGCGCCACGCCTAACCGGCCCAACCAAAGCTCAGTACCCGGGCAGGATTACGCTGGTAAAATGGGGTGTTTTGCTGTCTTTTCTGCCGGCCTTTATAGCATTGCTCCTTTATGCAGGTATGGACCCGACCCGGACCCTGGTGCTTGGCTTGCTCGTTTATGGAGGGTGCTTTGCGGTTAATTCAAGCGTACATTCATATTTGATTGTGGCCTACGCGCAAAGACAAGCAGTATCACTTGATGTCGGTTTTTACTATATGGCTAATGCTGGAGGCAGGCTGTTGGGAACGCTGCTGTCAGGGCTCTTGTTCCAGGTCAGTGGCTTGCTCAGCTGCTTGCTGATCTCATCGGTGCTGATTCTGTTCAGCACACTTGCCGCCCAGAGTATTCCTGAGCCTGAGTAAGAAAACATCATAGCTGCTAGCCTTTGGCTGGGAATCCCGTCAGGACAGGCTTAAGAATAATATTGCAGTCGAAAACGTGTTTTACTTTGCCAGAGATCAGTTCTGCTTGTTATGGTCTGGACAGACTGATCAAGGGGCGGGGAACTGAACTTACAATATGACAGAAGGTGGATCGCATTTTTCAACTCGAATAGTTGTCTGGTCAACTAATTATGCGAAATCAATTTGATAGCAGTTGTGATAGGTTCGAACTGCTGGTTTAGGCCGTACTTAATTCTTTTTTGGAGGAGTAAAACAGTTATGAAAACAGACGCAAGCGCTGCTGGATTCTCGGAAGGGCGGTTGAACAGGGTAAACGACCACCTGCAGGGGAATTACATTGATACAGGTCGGATTCACGGTTGCCAGATTTTAGTAGCACGTAAAGGTTGTCCTGCTTTGTTTCAATCATATGGATTAAAAGAGGCGGAGCGGAGTTTGGCAATAGCCGATGATACGATATTCCGTATCTATTCCATGACCAAACCGATTACCTCCATAGCCTTGATGCAGTTGTATGAGCGGGGTTTGTTTCAACTCAATGACCCTGTCCACAGAGTCATTCCTGAGTGGCGTGATCACCGAGTTTATGTTTCCGGTGAAGGAGCTTCTATGAAAACCGAAGCTGTTAAGGCGCCTATGACCTTTCGTCATGTGTTGAGTCACTGTAGTGGGCTTACTTACGGTAATTCGCCCCATCCAGTTGACCAGGAGTATCAAAGGTTGGGTGTTCGCAGATCGGATGGGGAGACGCTGAATTCGTTCGTACAGAAACTGGCAGGAGTTCCGCTGAGGTACCAACCCGGTGAAAAATGGCTTTATTCTCTCGCTACCGATGTCTGTGGTTATCTAGTTGAGGCATTGTCGGGGTTACCATTCGATGAGTATTTGCAGAAATATATTTTTGATCCCCTTGATATGGCGGATACGGCCTTTCAGGTTGCTCCTGAAAAGCTTGACCGTTTTGCTGCAAATTATCAGCGGCGCAAGGATAAAACGCTAAAGTTGATTGATGCTCCAGAACATAGCGCTTACAGGCACAAGCCTGATTTTGTTTCCGGCGGTGGAGGTCTCACGGGTACGACCAGGGACTACTACAGGTTCTGCGAGATGCTCAGAGGCGGTGGCCAGTTGGATGGGGTCAGGATCATTGGATCAAGAACATTGAATTTAATGACCCAGAATCATCTTCCCAGGGGGTATGATTTAACTGAGATGGCCATGGGTAGTTTCTCAGAGACAGCCTATGAAGGAGTTGGTTTTGGTCTTGGTTTTGCAATGACCCTGGGAAAAGTGGAATCAGGTCAGGTTGCGTCGGGAGACTATTACTGGGGCGGTGCAGCATCGACTATTTTCTGGGTTGATCCTCTTGAGGAAATCACTGTTGTATTCATGACCCAGTTAATGCCGTCAGCTACCTTTAATTTTCGAGGCCAGTTAAAGAACATCATTTATGGGGCGATCGAGGATTAAATAGAGCAAGAATAGGGGCAGGAAATCGAGAGTTAAAGCCCAGCGTAAAACAAGTGTATACTCAGTTTTAAATAGACAAAAACGACTCTTTATTCTGAAGGGTCACAGCATCAGAACAGGAGCAGATAGCCATGGATTCTTTTAATACTATTCGATACGAAGGCGTTACTAATGGCGTCGCCAGAATTGTCCTGGCCAGGGAGGCGGCCCGAAATGCGCAGGATAAAACCATGCTCTACGAATTAAATGAAGCCTTTGATATAGCAGCGCAGGATGATACTGCGAACGTCATTGTGCTGGCGGCGGATGGACCTCATTTCTCCTCAGGTCATGATTTACGCGATCGTTCAAAAATGTCCGATTTCAAGACGGTTGGCACGTGGGGAGGTTTTGGCTTGCCGGGCTCGGAAGGTTCCATGGCAATCGAAGAAGAGATTTATCTCGGGTTTTGCTGGCGTTGGCGAAACATACCTAAACCTACTATTGCAGAGGTGCAGGGAAAGGTGATTGCCGGAGGCCTGATGCTGGTGTGGGTATGCGATTTGATTATAGCCAGCGAAGATGCGGCCTTTTCTGATCCTGTGGTTGCATTTGGCGTCAATGGAGTTGAGTACTTTGCCCACCCTTGGGAAGTGGGTGTTCGCAAAGCTAAAGAAATGTTATTTACCGGCGAGGCCATCACCGCTGAGCAGGCTAAATCTTTTGGTATGGTTAATCATGTTGTTCCTCGAGCCGAGCTGACTGACTTTACCACCGAGATGGCTGAGCATATTGCCGAACGGCCCAGTATGGGCCTGAAGCTAGCCAAGCAATCCGTGAATCAGATGCAGGACAGCCAGGGATTATGGCCTGCATTGCAGGCAGCTATGTCTCTCCAGCAGTTAGGACATGCTAATAATCACCAGATTCATGGTATGGGTGTTGACCCCAAAGGAGCAGAAATTATTCGTGCCCAGGCCAAAAAGGCCTGAGGACCAGCTAATTTGCAGTGGCGCCGATTTTTATCAATGAGGGCCGTCATCCTCCGCCTCGAGGTCGACAGCTACCGGCAGTTAACCAAGCTCATCACCGGGGCGGATAGTATTAGTCTTTTTTGGTACGGTAATCGCCGAACTGGGAATCCCGTGAGCTGAGTGCGTCGGTTAAGCCAGCTGCCAGTTCCTTAAAGTGGGCCTGGGTTGATTCAGTATGAAAAGCCAGTGCTTGAATCTCAGTGCCTGAACGAATAGCCGCTCGCATACCCATCAGTTCCAGTTGACGGTGCACAGCTCTTTTATTCATCTGTTGCAGGTCGGGGGGTACTTTGGCTACTCGCTGGGCGATTTCAATTACTTTTGCTTCTAGCTCTTCCTCAGCAAAAGCACGATTAGCAAAACCCTGCTCGGCTGCTTCGACTCCAGAGATAGCATCCCCGGTTAACATCATTTCCATAGCATTACGAAGACCTAGCAGGTGAGGAAAGAATTGATTATCAGGAGGGCTCATTGAGCGCACGACTGGATAGCCTATCTTTGCATCACGGGCGACGTAGACTAGGTCGCAGGAGGTCGCAAGCTCTGTCCCTCCGGCCAGGCAGTAGCCGTGTACCTGTGCTATCACGGGCTTGGCAAGGTCCCAAACGCCGAAAAAACCATCGACAACATGGCGCGGCCAGTTACCGTCTCCGCCTGAGGTATGAAAGGGCTGATCACTGCGATTATTTGCCTTGAGGTCGTAGCCAGCGCAAAAAGCCTTGCCGGCGCCACGAATGATAGTGACCCGGATGCCCGGGTTTTTATCGTTATGCTGCAGCGTGCCGTATAGCTCTGTACGAAGGGTATTATTGAGTGCGTTCCGGGATTCAGGCCGGTTAAGGGTAATCCTGGATACGTGATCCGCAGGCTGATCGACAATGATGTGTTTGAATTCAGTCATGATTTAGACCTCTTCTTTTGAGTTCCTGTTGGAATCGTATGGTATCCGATTCAAGTGGTGCTGCTAATTTTGCCTCATCAAGCGTACCCATTGCATGGTCGCGCATTTTGAGGCCGTCATAGGTTATCCATTTTTCTGGTTTTACCTCCAGAACGATGCGCATGGGTGAATCTAACATGTCTGCGAAGGCTTGTACTTCTTGGGGATCGTCTCTGAGTGCACTTGCAAGTTCTGGATAGAACCAGTCTTTGGTGGCCTGGTCCTCATGGACAGTGCAGGTTCCCTTGATCGTAACGGTTTTGCTTCGACCCATGGAGGTTCCGGTTGAAGAAATCACAATAGACGTCTTGGGATTGCGGCGAACAGCCGATACACGGTGTCTGTGGGCACCCGCAGTCAACCATAATCGATCGTTTCGCCAGATATAGGACATGATCACTCCCATGGGCCATTCATCCCTGGTACACCAGTTAAAAGTGCATTCCTTTTGCTCTAGTAAAAGCCGGTCGCGGTCATCGTCGTCGAGTTGATAGATAGAAACTTTTTCGTGATCTTCTGCCTTGTCCATTCAGTCCTTACTCCGTTAAAAGATAGTGATTGGGCATTAAATGTGCTTTCAAGCGCGTATTGAGATCCCGCCTTTTGCATCAAGCGGTACCAGTCGCTTTAGTCGGTTTTTGGAAATAGGCCATGCAGGTCTTTATCAGGCGTCGAAATCAGCCGTTCAACCCAGTCATGAAAACGCTGCCCACCACCCTCATTGCGACCGAACATGACATGCTCCTTACCACCGGACTCGAGCGCTAGCTGTTGCTTGATACCAGTGGCGTAGTCTTCTTGCTCAACAACGTATTTGAGGAATTCGAACTGGGCTTTAGCCGCCTCAGCTTGCTCCTCAGTGGGTGTATTCTCCATTAAATAATGCTGGACAGTGTACGAGGTTGAGGGTGTTTCACCCGGAAACAGTTGGGATAGCATGATGCTTCGGCCACCGCCATCAAAACTGGCAATCGAGATGTGTGGAAAAATAGTCCAAACACCATTTAAGAGATAATTGACAGGCCATTGCGCATCATCGAGCTGTTCGAATTGGGCCAGAGCGCTATCCGGCCCGGCAACTCTCTGGTGTGGTCCCCAGTTATAATAATTGGCTTTGCTAGGGTAGTCGGGTCCAAAAGTATCTTTATGCAGTATCGGCAGATGGTATAGATCCAGGTAGCCGTCGTAGGCAATTTTCCAGTTAGGACCTTTTATGGTTTGGTGGTCGAAGTAGTGCCAGTTGGCGAAATCAAAATGTGCCAGCATTTCATCGTAGTTGCATAGGAAATCTTCAATGGAAAGGCTCGAGTCACGGTTGAGGATAACCCATATCAGTCCGGCTTTTTCAAGGCAGGGCAACTCTGTTAGGTTGTGGCACTGCTTGTCGAGCTCACCGAATTCCTTATTTGAATAGATGCTGGTAAGTTGGCCCTCGGTATTATACGACCAGGCGTGATAAGGGCAGGTAAATCGATGAGTATTGCCCCGACCCTCTGCCATGATCTGGGCTCCCCGGTGACTGCACATATTATAGAAAGCCTTGACTTGACCTGTTTTTGTGCGGCTCAGTAGGATGGGTACGTTTGCAGCTGTCATCGCCTTCCAGTCACCAGTCTCCGGTAACTCTGCCGTAGTGGCCATCATCAGAGGTAATCGCCTGAAGATTTGTTTCATTTCCAGTTGCCAGCGATCTTTGTTGAAGTAATTCTCGGCAGGGACTCGGTAGATGCTGTCTGTTTGATCGATGGTTCCTGCTCGGGCATGCTCGAGATTAGCTTTTGCTATTTCAATCAGCTTTGTCTTGGACATTCTTATCTCCATTGAAAAAAAACTATCAAACCATAATTGACCTGACGCAATTATGGTGAGTTAATTAAACCGTCAACATTGACGGTTTTTAACTTAACAAAAACAAGGCGAGAATGTACATGCTAAATGAATTATTTGACTTGAAAGGTGAAACAGCCGTTGTCACAGGAGCGGGACGGGGTATTGGCGAAGGTATTGCAAAAGTACTGGCTGCCGCAGGTGCCAGCGTAGTCTGCGCGGCTAGACGAGTCGATGAGATCCAACGCGTGGCGGACGAAATAAATGCAGCCGGTGGCAAAGCTAAATGCTGCGCTACGGATGTAACAGATTTGGATGCAGTCAATCGGCTGGCAAAATTCGCCTGTGATGAAACCGGTGGTTTGCATATGTGGGTGAACAATGCCGGCGGTTCGGCGGTGCAGAAACCTTTGCATCTGCTGGATCAGGAAGAATGGGACCGAACACTTGCCCTGAATTTAACCGCGGTCTGGCAGTGTACGCGGGTCGCGGCTGAAACCATGGTAGAAGGTCGGATTTTGAATATCTCCTCGCTGGCTGCAGAAGATGTAATTGCTGGCAGTGGTCATTATTCTGCGGCTAAAGCGGGAGTCAATATGCTGACTAAGACCTTCGCTCAAGAGCTCGGGCCGAGAATTCGAGTTAACTGTATTATGCCGGGCGCGGTTCCAACAGAGATAATGATGCAGGCGTTAAAGCTTAAAGATGAGGATCTGCCTAAGTTAGACAAAATGCTCAGGTTACCTGCGGGTCGATTGGGTACACCACAGGACCTGGGTGCTGCAGCTTTATTTTTGTTGTCTCCCGCTTCAGCCTGGGTCACCGGGCAAAATATTCGAGTTTCAGGAGGACCCTAATGAAAAATCGCAAAGTAGTGTTAACAGGCAGGCCTGAAGGCCAGATCACCGCGTCAAATATGAGCCTTGTTGAAGAGGATGTTGGTGAACTCGGCGACGGTATGGTGTTGGTCCAGGTTGAGCATTTGTCTATTGATGCGTTTATCCGGACTACCTTCGACGAAGCAGCTTTTCACGGTACGGCAGAAGTAGGCAACGCAGTAATCGCGCTGGGAACAGGTCGGGTACTGGATAGTCGGTTTGATGGGCTGCAGCAGGGTGATGCCGTGTTTGGACCGGTCTGCGCTCAGGAGATGGCAGTGCTCCCCGGTGTGATGTTGCAGAAACTCGAAGACAGCCAGTTGCCACCAAGATGCTATCTAGGCGTACTGGGTTTAACCACTGGGATGACCGCCTATGCAGGTATGTTGAAGGTAGCAAAAGTGAAGGCCGACGATATTGTCGTAGTATCAGCGGCGGCTGGAGCGGTGGGTTCCTGTGCCTGCCAGATTGCGAAGTTGCAGGGCGCAACGGTAATAGGCATCGCTGGGGGGGAGGACAAAGGTCGCTTCCTTAGGGAAGAAATAGGCTGTGATTCAACGATTGATTATAAAAAGGGTGATGTAGGCGATCAGTTAAGTGCTCTGGCACCTGAGGGAGTGGATGTTTTTTTTGATAATGTTGGCGGTCAGATACTCGACGACGTGTTAGCGAACATCAGAGTCGGAGCACGAATCGTTATTTGTGGTGCGATATCTCAATACGAGCGGGTCGGTGAAGTCAATGGCCCTTCCAACTACCTGAAGCTGGCAGAGAGAAACGCATCCATGTCCGGTTTTACCGTCAATTACTACGAACAGGATTTTCCGGAAATGCAGGAGAATCTAAGCCAATGGGTGATTGATGGCGGCCTGCGATTGCCTGAGCATATAGAAGAAGGAATCGATCAATTTCCCAAGGCGTTACTGATGCTATTTTCCGGCGGGCATAAGGGTAAACTCATGGTAGCGCCATGACCGATATGGTTAACCATGATCGGGATATTTAGCTAAGCGCCAGATCGATCAGTACTTTACACTGGCTGGTCGGTTTCCTCAGCTTCTCAAAATATTCTGGAACCTCAGCCAGGCTAATGACATCGGTGACCATAGGGGTTGCACTGATACGACCGGCTAGCATCATGTCGATAGTGAATTCGAAGTCCTCCTTGTCGTAACCGACAGCCCATTTAATCGCTAGTTCTTTACTGAATGCGATCAGTGGGACAATGGTATCCGGATTATCACAGACTCCGATTCCCATAATCAGCCCCCCTTTAGGTGCCCTCATGATACATTCCTGGATCAATCCGGTTGCACCAACACACTCAAACTGGATATCAGGAGCATTACCGGTAAGTTCTATGAACTGTCCGCCTACGTCAGCATTGGGATCGGTAAATTGACTGAACCCTAAAGTACGGGCCATTTCCAGGCGGGTCGGCGACATTTCACTGAGCACAACATTGCGAGCACCGAAAAACTTGCACCATAAGGCGCAGGTCAGACCAATAGGCCCGGCGCCAATAACCAGGATGTCTTTACCGCTGACGGAACCTGCTTGTTTGACAGAATGAAGCCCGACTGCGAGCGGTTCGACCAATGCCCCGTCGCTATCGTTGATTTCTTCAGGTAGCTTGACGACGAGATCGTAGCCAACTTTGACGTATTCACTGTATGCACCCGTGATCTGGCCTAGTCCGATAGTCTTATCTTCGATGAAAGGCAGTGAAGTTACTCTGTCACCGAGGACAAAGTTTTTGCCTTCCAGATCGTCACCTATGGCAACGATTTCACCGGAGAATTCGTGCCCGAATATGGTCTCGGGAGGGGCCATGAATGGGCCTTCTCGAGATGCGTGGATATCAGTGCCACAGATGCCACAATGGCTGACCTTAACTAACATTTCTGTTTTACTCAGAGAGGGCGCTGGGACCTCCTCTAGGGTGAGCGCTTTACCAGGTTCATGAAAAACGACGGCTTTCATCAGATTGATTCTCCATAAATGTAAGGGTTCAGCGTAACCTCTTCAGCGTCTCCCAGGTCAGTAGTGGTGGAGTAAATATCTTCTCCTATAATTTTCCCGTCGGCAGAGAATGGCCAGAAGGTGACAGTCCGGCCTTCGGTGGCATAGCAGCAATTGGCCTTTGCATCGGCTTTACCCATTGCCTGTAGCATCTCTCCGGTAAAAGGGATTTGTATTTTTCCCTCGGTCACCAGGGTATCGTCACCGATTATAATTCGTTCGATACTGTACTGAAATTGATTTGAACCGGAACTGATAAGGCCACTATAGAATGCCTTTAAAGCGGTCGCACCTTTTGCCCCTGAATCGGTTGTACCAGACCAGTTATGAAAAATCGGTTCAGGTACCATCGTAGCCATGAGCTCTTCCAAAGCGCCGCCGCACTCGGCCTGCATATGCTGCTTTAACTGACTCAACATTTGAACTCGCCATGGGTCCTGTTCATCCTCGAGCAGGCTATCAATGAGCTGCCAGTTCAGGCGACTGTCTAGTGTATTCATGAATTACTCACATTGATCAAATTCAATATTCAGGCCAATGGGTCCATGTAACAGCAGGCTAGGCTGAAATGTCAATTCCGGTTCTCCTTCGGGTAACCGAATATTGGTGATTCGGCGGAGGATATTTTGGAAACTGATGGTAAGTTCTTGTCTTGCCAGAGGAGCGCCCAGGCAATGATGTACGCCCTGTCCGAAGGCAATCTGTGTTTTCAGGTTTCCTCGTGTCACATCGAAATCAGCTGCTTGCCTAAATTGATGGTCATCCCGGTTTGCTGAGCCATATTTAATCATCATGGTAGCTCCTTTAGGGATATCCACACCGGCTAGCTGGGTGTCTTCCAGGCAGATTCGCCACATTTGGTTGGTGGGTGTCGACAATCGCAGCATTTCCTCAACCATGTTTGGTATCAATTCTGGTTGTTGCTGCACGATGTTGAGTTGCTCGGGATTTTTCGCCAGCAGATACATACCCTCTGCAAACGTACTGGTGGTGGTTTCGTTGCCAGCCACCAATAACTGGGAGATTACAGACAGGCATTCAGCCATATCCATGGGGGTTTCCCCATCGGCACTCGAATTGACAATATCGGACAGCACATCACCCGTTGGTTTTATTTTTCTAGCTTCGATCTTGTCAGCAAAATAGTGCTGAAAATCGACTACCAGTTCTGCTGAGCGGAGCGCCTCTTCCCGAGTCTGACCAACTGAAAACGAAGCGACATTGGCATCAGACCATTGCTTGAACAGCTCCATATCCGAGAGGGGCACGCCAAGGATATAGGCAATCATACGAACGGGCATAGGAACGGCGAACGACTCCATCCAATCACACTTTCCTGCTGATATAAACTGATCGATCAATTCGTTGGCAACGTCGTGGATGTAGGGTCGGATCTTGGCGACACTGCTAATAGAGAAAGGTTTTTGGCAGAGCGAGCGATATCGTCGCTGCTGAGGTGGGTCTGCGGTTAACATGGTGTCAACTCTGGGCCAGCCCTTTTTAAGTATAGCGATCATTTCTGGATCTGGGGTCGTATTCACACCACTTTGAATCATTGAGAACTTATTCGAGAAGCGTTTTTCATTCTTAGCAACTTCCACAACAAGATCGTAGTTGGAAACGAAATAGACCCCTGTGTTTGGACATAAATAGACAGAATTGAGCTCACGCAGAGCATGATTAAAGTCGTAAGGGCAAGCCAGCACTTCAGGGTCAAATGGATTGATACTGTCCAGGGTCTTGGTCATGGGGTAGGCCTCGCTAATTTGGTTTTTATCCAGGTGGAAAGTTTCATGAAAGGAATCAAGTAGGGGAGTATTCGTAATATTTTTTCTACCTCCCAGTCGACTAAAGCTGCATCCAGGCGCGAATACATGGCATGGAACAGGGGTGCTGCACGCTCGGAGCTCTGATCGATATCATCCATGCTCATGGAAAACATTAATAAAGTTACAACCAGGTTCAATTTGTATTCATTGAGCATGGATTTGTAACTGTAATTGGTGATGCCATTTTTAACGAGTTGTCGATGGTAAAGCTTTAGTAAGTGGTGCTCGGTTTTACGGCGTTGTTCTACAGAGATGCTCTGTGTCATCCAGCGAGTGATATCAGTCATGGGTTGACCGATACCGGCACATTGCCAGTCAATGACCTTGAAATCGCCTTTGCCATTTCTTGGAAAGAAAATATTATCGCTTCTGAGATCTCCGTGCACCAGCGTAAAGGGAAACGGTGGTGGTGGTTCCATTCGGAAAAGGGGCCTTAGCATGGGGATGAGTCGCTGCATTTCAGGGTAGGCGGCAAAACGCTGGGTCTCTTCTGCCTGGCGCATACTGTCAAGAAAGAGTTCCAGCGTTTCTGAGATGGGTTGTGTCCCAACCAGCGATTGCGTCCATGACGTCTCAAGCAAAGACTCGCTGTTCCACCAGTAGCTATGCAGTTCAGCAAATTCGGTGATAACCCTTTCTGATTCAGATTCTGAGTTACCTTGGACCTGATCAGTCGGGGTTGCTGGAGCCAAATCCTCCAGGAGTAACACAAAATGATTAGTTTCTGGGTCGTATTCGTTTGCGAAGCATGCTGCGATGGCAATGCCAGGTGCCGACCGAAAGTCACGGTAGAATCCAATTTCGCGACCGTAATAATTCATTTTCGCTGCCAGGTCGCGGGTTTCAGGTTTGGGTGAAGCAAACTTTGCAATTATAGATTCGGGTAGATCGACTTGGTGAGTTTGATAGTTTAATTGGATGCGTACCAGTTGGCCCATGAAGCCTTGGCCAATGCCGATTGTTTCCAACGAAAAAGCCTCCAGGATAGATCCCGGGTAAATCCGGCTCAGTTGGTCTTGTAGCCAACCAAGAGACAGTTCATCTGCGCAGGTAGGGAAGTCAGGCATTTCGGGACTGGGCCTGTGGTACGCCTTCAGAAAGCAGATGTGGAGGCAGGTGTTGATAGTCATTCAGCCTTATGATTTCTGGGTCTGAGCTGAGCTTTATTTCTGTTATCGCTGCATTGTGCATGAGATATTGGTAGCCAAACAAAGGCTTGGTGCCGATCAGGGCTGCCATTGCATGGCATATTGCAGCTCCATGGCTTACCAGGATCAGGTTTTCTGTGGGATGATTCTGCCGCAATTGTCTGATGGTTTGAGTGAGCCGATCTGATACGACAGCAGGGGACTCACCGTTATGACCCGAGAAGTGATCATCGGCAATGGCTCTTTCAGCGTAGCGGTGTTCTCTTAGCTCCTGATAGCTTAATCCTTCCCAGTCACCAAGATGACATTCGATCAGCCCTGGCTCTGACTGTATGGGCAGGTTCATCTGATTGTTAATCAATTCTGCTGTATTCAGAGCACGTGAAAGCGGGCTGGTATAAATTCTGTGGTAAGGGACAGACCAGTTAAGTAATCGATTACCTGCAGATTTAGCTTGTTCCACTCCTCGCTCATTGAGTATAGAGTCGCTCTGTCCATGAGCGATATGGGCTTGGTTTGCGACTGTTTCGCCATGCCGGATAAACATGATGTGCTGGTCAGTCATGAGCCTTGTGTCTCCCAGTAAGGTGATCGTAACTTACGTTTATTGATTTTACCCATGGTGTTTCTACCGAGATCAGTAACGAAATCAATACTTCTGGGGCATTTGAAGTGAGACAGTCTGGCCCTGCAGAAAGCGATAATGTCATCTTCATCGCCTTGTCCAGTATTGCTATCGAGAATAACAAGGGCCTTTAATTCTTCGCCCATTTCTGAATGTGGAATACTGATACAGGCGACATCTAGAACCTGGGGATGCTGTATCAAAATCTGTTCAGCCTCTGCTGGATAAATATTAACGCCCCCGGAGACGATCATGTCGCTGAAGCGGTCTGTAATATAAACGTAGTTTTCTTCATCCATGTAAGCAATTTCACCGAGGGTAAAAACTCCGGGAGCAATATGTGCTGCTGCTGATTTTGCCGGGTCATTGTGGTAGATGACGCCCCTACCGGTTGCATCCTTGAAAAAGAGTCTCCCTTCCGTATTAGCAGGAACCTCGTTGTCGTCTTCATCGAGAATGATGGCCGTAAAAGGAGGTATGGAGCGGCCGACAGATCCCGGGTGGTTCAACCACTCCTCCGAGGTGATCATGCAGGTAGTCCCGACTTCACTGGCACCATAGGCATCCAAGAAAACCGGCCCCCACCAGTTAATCATGGCGTGCTTGACGTCCACCGGGCATTTTGAGCCCGTGTGACTTACCCGAATCATGGAGGAAACATCGTATTTTCCTTTAGTGGCTTCGGGTAGTGCCAATAATCGAACGAAATGAGTGGGTACCATGACGGTTGATGTGGTCTGGAAAGTACTGATCGCTGCGAGGGTTTTTTCAGCATCAAATTTAGTCAGAATGACTGATGGTGTTCCTGCAGCAAGTAACCTGGCACCGCTGAGCGGTCCGGTATGATACATCGGGCCTACCACCAGGTGCGGACCCGGGCTTGCCTGTGGGTTCGCTTTCAGATTGTCTAGATGCTCGGCTATGGTATCGCCCCCGGCAAACATGGTAGGAGGCAAGTGGGTTCCTTTTGGCCTTCCTGTCGTTCCAGAGGTATAGAGTAGATTCGGTCTTGGTTTAACACGGTCATCAGGCTCCTGGCTTGAGCTATCGGCGAGCCAGTCTAGCCAGTCCACAGTTTGTAGTTCAGCTTCACAGCGCCAGCCAATGACCGTGTCGACAACTGACATGCCTGCTGCTTGTAGGCCGCGCAGGCCAGTTTCCGGGCCGACAAACAGTAACCTGACGTCAGCATCATTGAGGATATAAGCGACTTCTTCTGCGCTTAGATGAAAGTTGACAGGCACCACGGAAGCACCGCTGATGAGTCCTGCTAAATTAGCCAGCGCTGTTTCAACTGCATTTTCTGCAAACACGGCGATTCTTCTGTGCTCACCCAGGTCAAGGCTTTGTAATGCATTTGCTGCACGATTCAGGATGTCGTTGATCTCACCCCAGGTTAGTTCCTGCAGGGGATCTCTTAGGGCGATTTCATTTGGGCGATCAGAGGCCAGTTCGCTGGCAAAAGCAGTCATATCAGGCTACTTCCTCAGGAACGTGTCTAACATTAACCGGGATGGCACTCATTCGAGGCATGCCAGAGATCTTGTCAAAAGTTCTATCGTCATCAACCAAGCGGTTTGTGCTGGCACCTTTACTCCTTACATCACCAAAATTATCCGGGATATCGCCCCAGGCGTGAGCCATGGAAATAACGCCGGGTTTTACATCTTTAGCGCTTTCAACCACTCCGACCAGTGAGCCGGCTGCTGCCTGAACTTCGATCAGATCGCCTGACTGAATCCCCAGGCTTCCCAGGTCCTCAGGGTTCATGTAAGCAGGATTCGTTGTACCTTTTTTTTGCAGGGGTTCGAGTTGCTGTCCAGAGGAATTAAAAACATGCTTCAATCGTCGACTGATGAGGAGGTGGGTATATTCGGTCCCTGCATCGGTGATTTTTCCGGATTGCCAGTAGGTTTCGGTGGCAACGTCAGCGAGTTGTTCAGAAATACCCGCTGGCATTAGTTGTAAAAGTGCTCCCTGATCCTGACGTCCCGGTTCAACAGTGACTTGAACCGCTTCGAAAATAGCCCCTTTACCTTGATCGGCAATCTCTTTCAATGGCACCTTGGATCCTGGTGTTAACATTTCCAGCACTTCGAACTTGCTTGGCCGGTGCTCAACTGACAACTGGCCTCCTGGCAGTTCCAGGGGAATACCTGAACGTTTTGAAAGCTCCCAGTAGATCTCCCATTCTTCCCGGCTCTGTTCATTTTTCGGCAGGATTGCACGGGTATAGTGAGAGTAGGGCTGGTCGTACCAGGTATCGGTGAGCATGGTTATATCGTCTCGCTCAAGGCTCAAGGTAGGCGCGATGATATAGTCGGCCAGTTTTGCTGTTGCTGATTTGTAGAGATCGACACAGACCAGGAGGTCTAGTTTTTCCATTGCTTTCTTTGTCTTATCCTGGTCGGGGAATGCCACGATAGGGTTACCTCCAAGACAGATCAAGGCTTTTATCTGGCCCTCACCGTCTAGAAGGATTTCATCATTCAAGGTCGCTGTAGGCATTTCTCCGATAATCTGGCCCAGGTTGCGTACCCGTGCTTTGGGCCCATGATGAAATGCCGGTTGGGCCTCCAGGACTTCTGCGCGCCTGGGTCTGGACGGTTGAAGTAGCCCGGGATTAGGGACTCTTTCACCGCTTTTATTAACCCTGCCACAGATAGAATTCAGGCATAACACAAGGTGTTCCGTGAGAATGGCCCGGGGCGCCATATTAGGGCCGGTTCCGGTGACTGCGACACCTCTGTTTGCCTCAGCAAATATCTGTGCAGCTGCGATGAGGTCGTCAGCCGCGATATTGCACCTGGCGGCAGCATATTCAGGCGTAAAGGGTGCTACTAATTGTTTTAGTTGCTCCAGGTCTTGGAGATGATGGGAACAGAATTCGTGGTCATATAAATCGTGTTTGAAAATAAAGTTGATGATGGCAGAGAGTAATGTTGGGTCCTCAGCAGGATTAACCTGCAGATGCAAGGTTGCCCGATTGGCGACTTCTGTTTTGCGTGGATCGATGACGATGACCTTCATTCCCTTTTTCATTTCTGCCCTTAGCCTTGCGTAAGGGCTAAAAGGGGGCGGGCCACCAAAAGGCGTGTACTGTGAGACGACAGGGTTGTTGCCTACCATCATACAGACGTCAGCACCTGTGAACGCATGAGTACCACCATCCCAGGTGCCGAACTGGGAAGCAGCGATACGCCGTGCGGGTTGATCTATGGTCACCGATGTATAGTAGGAGGTTGAGCCGACGCTGGCATGCCAGGCTTTAGCCAGGTGTAACGCGGCTGAATTCTGATATCCATATGAGCCGACATAAGTAGCTACCGACCTAGGTCCATATTGCTCGATCAGCTGAGTTACCTTTGCTGCGATTTCATCCATGGCATCATTAATATCAATAACGTTGAAATCCCCATCAGCCTGGCGCTTCAGGGTTTTTCTGACTCTTTTTGGTGTGCTGTACTGGGCAGGCAATTGTCGCCCTTTAATGCAGGTGTACCCGCCATAGACAGGATCATCAGCGTCACCTCGCACGGCAATGGGTTGACCATCTTCTACATCTACTTCGATAGCACAGTAGGCGTGACAGAAGCGGCAGAATGTTTTATGGGTCTCTATAGTCATAATTTTAGTACCTCTGCGAGAGGTGTTTTAATTGTTTATAGCTAATAATTAATAGACAGTCTCTGTTTTTGCAATACAGAACTTGCTGAGTCAATCTGTGTTCGCCACTTGAAAATACCGTAGTGCTGCAGATTTCACAGTGTGATTTGCGTGTCAGCCAGACCTATTTTGTTCGCTCCAAATTGGCTCAGTTAGCCTATTAAATTAAAAACAATCATGCGTGATTGTTTAATGTACCAGTTCTTAAACTATTTGGGGAGCCGTCAGAACCAAATTAATGGATTCAGTTTGCAAGTCGACCCGGTAGTTCAGCCAGAGGCTTTCAGTGCACTCAGGGATGGCGACAGATTCTTACCCTGGTAAAGTCATTGGGCAACGCCGGAGGGCTCTATCTTTTGCGGTATTATCACGGCCTTTGTGCTAGCCGGTAAGCCTTGATTGCATTGTAGGAATCTGATGTGATCCTCGTCTAGCTAGAATTAACCTGTAAAGGGAGGTATTGGTGATGGACTGGCTATAGATCACCTCTGTAGGATTCAGTTATCTTCCTGGATGTTAAAAGCCCTGAAAAATAAAGAGGCTAGAATTAACAACTAATAGATAAAAGTGATAGGCCTTAGAAGTAACAGAAGTTGAAAGGGCTAATGATAGCAAAGCGAATTTATAATAACGCTTGGGTCCGGGCATGGTCGATGTACTTGACTTTGGTTGGAGGCGCACGGGATGGTTGACTGGTTGGTTAATTTGCTGGAGCGGCAGCAGGAATATGCCGTTTGGTTTGTTTTTTTAGTGGCATTTGCCGAAGCTTGTCCTGGTCTGGGCTTGTTTGTTTCCGGTGCGGTATTGCTTTCTATTGCGTCGTTTTTGTACATGGGTCAAATCGAGTCTTTACCTGTCATTATGCTGACCGCATTTACTGGAGCATTTCTATCGGATCAACTGGGGTTTTTTACGGGCCGGTTGTTAGGTCCAAAGCTGAGGACCTCTAAGTTCATGCTTAAGAGACAGGCGATCTTAATAAAAGCAGATGCAGTGCTGTACCGCTATGGCGATTTTGCCGTCGTGATTGGTAGATTGTTAACGATGGTGAGAAGTATCATACCGTTATTGCTTGGTATGACTGAGATGCCGCTGAAACGCTACCTGCTGCTGGACTTCACAGCCTGTTTGATATGGAGTCTGGGGTTGGTTGGCTTGGTCCTTGGTCTGGATACCATAATTGAAATTCTAGCTATATGAAAACAGTGTAGACTGTTGGGCGAACATAGGCCAAAAATAGCCTGGACATAGGCCGAAATTAACTGGAGTTAGTATGGATAAGATTTCCCCCCTGGATCTCAGGCGCTTGCTTCAAGGAGATGCAGAACTGGCGCTGATTGACGTACGCGAACAGGGAACATTTTCGGAAGCCCATTTATTGTTTGCTGTCTGCATACCATTGAGCCGCCTGGAACTGCTGGTAGGGGATCTAATACCACGTAGTGATACTCTCATTGTAATTGTAGATGATTCTAGCCGGGACGAATTCGGTCAGCAGGCTGCTGTTCGCTTGGTGGAATTGGGTTATCGCAATGTTGTGCTGCTGGAAGGTGGTGTGGAGGCTTGGCAAGCTGCCAATCTGGAACTCTTCTCTGGGGTCAATGTTCCCAGCAAAGCTTTTGGTGAGTTCGTCGAGCATCAGTACAATACACCGCGTCTAGCTGCGGCCGAAGTAAAAGAAATGTTAGATACTGGGACCAACATGGTCATCGTTGATTCCAGACCATTTGACGAATATCACAACATGAATATCCCCACTGCGACTGATATGCCAGGCGCGGAGCTGGCTTATCGTATTCATGATGTCGCCCCGGACCCAGAGACCATGGTAGTCGTTAACTGTGCGGGACGCACGCGTTCGATCATTGGTGCGCAAAGCTTGATTAATGCTGGAATTCCTAACCGAGTTGCCGCCTTGAAGGACGGTACTATGGGCTGGCATCTAGCTGGATTCGAGTTGGAACATGGCTCGACCCGACAAGCTCAGATGCCCAGTGGTCCGGCTTTGGAAAAAGCGCTGGCTGCAGCGGAAAGAGTGTCGAAGCGTTTTGGCGTGTCTAAAGTCAATGCTGAGGAGGTCGAGAGCTGGCTCCAGGATCTGGACCGAACCACCTATCTTCTCGATGTTCGGTCTCCGGTCGAATACCTTCAAGGCCACTTGCCGGGTTTTCTTAACGCGCCGGGTGGTCAGCTTGTCCAGGCGACGGATGAGTACGTCGCTGTCAAGAATTCCTACCTCGTGCTCGCTGACGACGTGGGCGTTCGAGCTACCATGACGGCCTCATGGCTTATTCAGATGGGTTGGCAACATGTATACGTGCTCGAAGGCGGAACTGATGCCGGCGAGCTCGAATCCGGAATCAGAGAGCCAACGCTGCTAGGCGATATGGGCGAAGCCACAGTCACGACAGACGCACTTGCTTCTACTCTAGATAAGGTGATTGTCATTGATCTTTCGTTGAGTACTGAGTATGAAAACCAGCATATTCCAGGCGCTTTATGGTGTGTTCGAGCGCGCCTGCATGAGGTTATTGATGGCTTGCCAGAAACCAGTGTCATTGTGCTTACCTCTACCGATGGACTGCTTGCCAAAGTTGCGTTGCCAGATGCTCAGGCCCTGGGTAAGGGGGATGTGCAGGCCTTGGTTGGCGGGACAAAGCAATGGGTGGCAGAGCATCGAATGACGGTTTCAGGCCTTGAGCATGTAAGAGGAGATACCGACGATGTCTGGTATAAACCTTATGAGCATAAAGGTGCCCAGGAGAAATTCATGCGTGATTACCTGACTTGGGAGGTTGCATTGGTTGAACAGATCGAACGGGACGCGACAGCGCAGTTTCGCCTTTTCTGATCGAGCTACAGGGTGCTTGGCTGTAGGGTAATTGCCATCTCCTGCAGCAGGCTGCATAATCTTTGCCGTAATACCTGGAGGGTTAAAATGGCCTACTCGTTAGAGGATTTTTGCGTTGATGCACGTGGAATTCTGCTTAAAAGTGATAATTCCAGTGGTAGGGAAATGATCAGGCAGAAACTCGAATTGCTGTTGTGCGATCCTGCTTTCTGTGCAGCTTATCTGGGTCCCGACAGTGCGCTGGGGATGCAACAGGTATTTCAGGATCCGAAGCTGCATTTTTGCGTATTGACCTACAACATGACCAAGCAGCGTACTTCGCCCCCCCACGATCACGGTAATTCGTGGGCAATCTATGGGCAAATCTCACACTATACTGATATGACCATCTGGTCGGCTGTTAGCGATGAACTAGAGAATACCCAGATCAAACCGGTTAGCACTTTTCGTTTACAACCAGGGCAGGCAGGGTTGTTCGATGTTCACGAGATTCATTCAATAGACTATCCGTCTGACGCTAAGTTTGTGCGCGTCACGGGCGTGGACATGGCAGCTGAGAGCCGGCGAGTATTCGATGTCGATACTGGTACGGTGCGGAAAATTGAGCAGGTTGGCACAGATAGTTCCCGATGAGTGAGTCGAGAATTATTTGTTAGAGGCGCGATTAACCCATTTGTGAGGTAAAAGTAGCCAGGTCGAAGTAATCGCGCCAGGCTTTAATTTTAGAATCTTCAATCTCAAAAGTACCCATGACTGGAAGCGATAAAAGCTTGCCATTGGCGAGGGTGAAATTGTCAATTCGTTCCGTGAGGACCAGATTGCCGTTGCTGGCTATGTTTACCATGATCCAGTCAACAGCCTTTGGTTGCATGCCGGTAATGAAGGCAGCGGCGGCTTCTTTGCCCTGGATTTTTTCCATGGGAATGTTGTGGTACACGACATCATCGTGCAGGGCATCAGTAACAGCCTGCCAATCCATACGGTTCCAGTTATTGATAAATTCAGTGACGATCTGTTCTGCTGACATGGGTTGCTCTCCTCAGGGAACTAAATGAAGCAGGGTTCATAGCCTCGGCTGTTTATCTGCGGTTTTGCCACCAATCTGCGATGTCAATCGGGTAGAGTTTCTGTGCCCTGCGCAGGGGCTCATCGGCATCTTCTGCTATTGGCTCGTCGACGGTTGGGTTAAGGGGATTAGCATTTGAAACTGGATCCAAATATTCAAGCTGGATAGATTTTATGACGGATCCAAAATCGTGCCCTTCGTGATAGTCTGAATTTTGATGCAGGTAGAAGGCCCATTTATCAGTAAATGATAACAGGCAGTAGTAAAAATTTTCCTGCTGGCCTTTGTAGTACTCGTAGCGTAGCACACCCTTTTCCTCGTTAAGGGTATGCTCAACCATATCTGCCATGATGTTTTCGAAGGTTTCTTCCTGACCGGTTTGTATTTCTATATGGGCCAATATAGTAGTCATCTCTGGGTTAGTTCTCCTTGATGTGTTAGCAATAACAGGTTTTGTCGCATTGAGTTGCTGTCAATTAGTGAGGAAGTCGTCCCATGTGCTGTCCACCGGACACATCGATCAGTTGACCGGTTATAAAAGGGGATTTCTCGTCATCAGCCAGCCATAGTGCAGTTTCGGCTATATCGTTGGGATGACCCATCCTGGCCAGGGGAATATGTGGGATAAATCGTTTTTCGGTTGCATCGTCCTGGAACATGGCATCAGTCATATCGGTCTGGATGAGGCCGGCGGCAATGGAATTGAAGCGGATATTTTGCGCGCCATATTCAACTGCAGCGACCCGGATGGCAAAATCAATGCCTGACCTGGCGGCGGCATAGACGGCAAGAGCCGGGCCGGGAAGGCGCGCGGTCAAGGACGATATGGTCATGACCGAACCACCCTTGTCCATATGTTCAGCTGCATAACGCATGAACAGCAGTGCACCGGTAAAACTGGTGTCGAGGGTAGGTTGGATCAGTTCTTTGGTTAGCATCGATATGGGTGCTGCGGCCAAGCCTCCGGCACTATTGATGGCGATGTCAACTCGACCGGTTTCAGTATGGGCCGTTTCGAACAGCGACTTTATCTGGGCCTCATCACTGATATCACAGGTAACAGCCAAACCTTTCAGCTCGGCTGCTAGGTTTTTGAGCGGTTCACTTCGTCGACCTGAAACGACAACCTTGCAGCCATTTTCGGCCAGCTTTCGAGCGATGGCGACACCGAAGTTATTGGTTCCCGAAGCCCCAATAATGACCGCTGTTTTGTTCTCGAGACTCATTGATGATCCTTTTTGTGTTTGTTTCTTCAATAAACGGGCTAAATCACCTATGCCCGGCTTATGTATTCATTCAGGAGGTGATGAAAGTGGCGGATTTTTGTTTCCTGATATCGAGAGAAGATGACTTCTTCATTTTGCGCCGCTTCCAGGCCAATTTGTACATTCGGTAGATTCATAGAATCCTGATTAAAGACTCTCGCCAACATGCCCAGTTCTTCCGCATCTGTCCAGTCCTGCTGTTCAGTCAACCAGTGGGTTTTTGCTGGCGCGGGACGCTCTCCTTTAAACGGGGCCAGGAAGTACACTTCCATGACACTTTTTCTGTGGTCATCTTGGTAGGGTCGGAATCGATATTGGATGCGGTTAAACGGTGACCAGGGGTGGAAGTTGGGGAACACGGTGTAATAAATACTGTCCACTAACTCGGCATCTGATACTTCTCGGCCGGTTAGATCGTTTGCAGTCTGACGAGACCCAGCAGCTGAGGTACCTCGCGCGGTCATGCCCTCAGGGATCTCGACGATAGGAGGTGCGTCCATTCTTCGATCGGACATGGCATCGAACATGGCCTGTTCATCTGGGTTATAGCTAAGGTGTGGGCTGGGAGTACCGTTAGGTGTTACAGCTCTGGATATATTACCCCATACATCGTACTGCGAATTTTCATCTCCGATTCCGGGAAGCATCTGTGGATGCGTCATGATGACATGATAAGCTTCCATAAAAGCTTCTTGTACCACCTTCCAGTTTGTTGCCATGATTTTGGCTACATGTGCCTGGATGTAGCAATTCTCGGGTTGCCAGATTTTGAAATGGTCTGGTAGTACGCCAAGGAAATCTTGCAGTGGTTCGGCGTTCTCATCCATGTTGATGAAAACCCAGCCGCCCCAGGTGCCAACTTTTGCTGAGGGGAGGCCGAATTCCTCATCTACGATATCCGGAAAATCCCATCTCGATGGGATGTGCTTCAAGCTACCGTCTATGTTCCAGGTGAAACCATGAAAGGGGCAAGTGAATTGAAATACCCGCCCGTCCCTGTCTCGCAGACGTCTGCCTCGGTGCAAACACGAATTGTGATGTGCCTTGATACCCTCGGCCGTTCTAATGACAATGATTGAATACTTACCAATCTCGTAGATGATATGGTCTCCCTCTCGAGGGATTTCTTCTTCTCTACACGCCATCTGCCAGACCTTTGGCCAGAGTTTAGCCATTTCCAGGTCATGGAATTCTCTTGTGGTAAATTGAGAAACAGGTACCTTGGTGGTAGGCAGATCGATAGGACTCACCATTTTGAGTACATCGGGTGCTTGAACTCGATCACTGGCGATTAAATCCTGGTAACTGATGCCAGCAGAGTGCGCTGAAATATCGAGGCGTTCTTCAGAACCCATATTCACATTCTCCTATTTGTTTTTCTTGATCAGTGCCTGGGCATGACGATTCGCCGTAGGGTCTGTTTGTTTACCCCCGAGCCAACCCAGCAGGTGCAGATCAGCGTGGGTTAGTTCCCCTGATTCATAGGCGCCGTCTGGGTGAAAAAAGCCGGTCAGGTCGTTTTCAGTAACTTTGATAAGACCATCAGCTTGCAGTTCATATACTCCACCGGTTAACGCATGTTTTAAGCTGGGCATGGGACTTTCCTTATAAAACAGTCAACGTTGATTGTTTTTATCACGACTTGGTCATGAATGCTACTTCACTCTAATGTCCTGATAGTTTTTTGACAACTCCCGCAAAAGCATCCATAACGTCTTCGCCGACAGTGATGTAGGAAATACCATACTGTTCGCGGCGTCTGTTCAACTCCTCACAGATGGCTTCTTCGCTGCCAAATAAGGCATGGGGATGCTGGCGCATTTCTGTTTCAGATAGGTTAAACATTTGTGAAAAATTGCTTAGAATAGGTTCCGGGTGATCGGTGACAAAGGTAAAGTAGGCACCGATTTCCAGCTCAATTTGGTCAAACCGTGGTCCCGCGCCGGCTTTAACCCAGTCGAGTTTTTTTTGCGTCTCTGTTGCCGTCGAGGTTGCAATACCATCTGGGCCGATTACGCCACCCCTGTTATTGAAGTTAAAACTGACGATGTCACCTTCTCGACCGGCTAACTTTAGAATTTTTGGCGATCCACCTCCGATCATAATAGGTGGGTGGGGTTTGCTGATGGGTTTCGGCAGGCCGTCAAACTCGTGCCAGGATAAGGTTGTATTGTCGATGTCGACAGGTTGTTCAGAGGCATAGGCCTTGACGCCCGCAATGACATCCTCAAGACGGTTGATGCGGGTTCCTGGCGAATCCATTGGCAGACCTATGGCCTGGTATTCATCTGCTAGCCAGCCAGCTCCAAGCCCTAACTCGAGTCGACCACCGGATAATAAATCGATGGTCATTGCTTCCTTGGCCAAGGTGACGGGCAGACGATAATCGACGCAGAATACCCGGCAGCCGATTTTAATGTCACTGGTTACAGCTGCGGCATAGGCCATTGCAGGTACTGCAGCCAGGCCTTGAATTGGGTGGTTAGTACGTGTCAGCGCCGGCCCCGGACCAATAATATGATCTGCCAGGTGAAAGGCGCTATAACCCAGTTGCTCCGCTCGTTTTACCTTCTCTGCCCAGTCATGGCCGGATTCGGCATTAAAGCTTTGAACAGCAAAGCGAAACGGCCTGCTCATTTTGATAGTCCTGCACAGTAAGCCAGTCCTCGCCTTAATAACTCGTAAAATTGGGGCTTATCCCAAGAACCTTTTTCTATGTTCGGGTAGTAAGGGACCATCGGCTGCATGTCGTAGTGGCCCCTGCAGTGTCCGAGATTAAGATAGAGAACCTCACCAGCACCGACCGAGTTAATATAATATACCGGTCTTTGCTCGTCATCCGGCCAATCTTCGTTGACAAAGCCATCCGCTTTGCCGGTAAAGTGAGTATGCAGCAGTTGCTTGATGTCG